>Ga0105239_10000078_pt1 | contig 135743 bp, 84 predicted proteins | sample KBSC44metaG_FD_92761 | JGI IMG/M metagenome (GOLD analysis project Ga0105239, IMG submission 92761) | Corn rhizosphere microbial communities from Kellogg Biological Station, Michigan, USA - KBS C4-4 metaG | ecosystem: Host-associated > Plants > Roots > Rhizosphere > Soil | place: Michigan, USA... | reverse complement strand
TTGCGCTGGGAGGAGAGTGAAGATGAGGTAATGGGGGATATGGGAAGTATTGCGGTCAGGCCGACGGACCTGGCCTATGTGATGTATACGTCGGGGTCGACGGGCCGGCCGAAGGGCTGCATGCTGGAACACCGGGGTGTGATCAACCGGCTGGCCTGGATGTGGTCGGAGTATGGGTTTGGGTCGTCGGACGTGATCCTTCAGAAGACGTCGTTTACGTTTGACGTGTCGGTGGTGGAGCTGTTCCTGCCGTTGTGCTGGGGTGCGCGGATGGTGGTGTGCCCGCGGCCGGACGCGGGTTCGCCAGAACGGATACTGTCGCTGATCGGGCGGGAGGGGGTGACATATGTGCATTTTGTTCCGGGGATGCTGGATGCATTCATAGCCGGTATGCCGGAGAAAGAGGATATCGGCGCGCGGCTGAGGACGCTGCGGTGCGTGGTGGCGAGCGGGGAGGCGCTGACGGCGGCGACGGTGCGCAACTGGTATGACCGTGTGAATATTCCGCTGCACAATCATTACGGTCCGACCGAAGCATCGATAGAAGTGACGGCTTATACGACGCGTCCGGGAGATGAGAGGGTGCCGATAGGACGCCCGATCTGGAATACGCGGATATCAATATTGGATAAAAGCGACCGGCCGGTGCCCCAGGGAATAGCAGGAGAGATCTGTATCGGCGGCATCGGCCTGGCGCGGGGGTATCATAACCAGCCAGAGCTGACGGCGTCGAAATTCATAGCGGACCCGCTGGTGGCGGGTGGAAGGCTCTACAGGACGGGTGACCGGGGCCGGTGGCTGCCGGACGGCAATATCGAGTATCTGGGCCGCAGTGACGACCAGGTAAAGATAAGAGGCTACCGCATCGAACCGGGCGAGATAGAAAATGTCCTTCAGGCTCATCCGGATATTTCTTCCTGCGCTGTAGTGGCGCAAACCGGACCCGATGGGAACAATGAGCTGATCGCGTATTTCATCGGCAAACAAGAGCTGAATATACCGGCGCTGAAAGCGCATCTTCAATCGGTCCTTCCTGCCTATATGGTGCCGGGCCGTTATATCCGGCTGGAGAACTGGCCGGTTACCGCCAGCGGAAAGGTCGACAGAAAGGCTCTTTATCCCGGTATGGGAGCTGAGCTGACTACCGGTGTCGATCATGCATCGGCCCGAACGGCAACAGAAGAGACCCTTGTGGCGATCTGCCGCGAGCTATTGGGAGTCGAACGGGTCGGCATCCGGGATAATTTTTTCGATCTCGGAGGGCATAGTCTCACAGCTCTCCAATTTCTTTCGCAGATAGAGGCCGCGTTCGGCGTGTACATCAATATTCAGTCGATCTTTCAATATCCGACAGTCGAAGACCTCGCCGGTCAGATCGACTTCCTTTCAAAGCAGAGCTTGCTTGCCAAAGGGCGGGAAAAATTCGTTCAATTCGATATCTAAATTCAATGAAAATAGTTCACAGCCTTTGGTCGAAGCCGGCCAGGGGGAAAGCTAAGGGGCATGATATGGCACTGGACAGTTGTGGCTGGCCGAATAAGAAGTATCATTACCTGAGCTGGGTCCTGAGCGCGTTGCAGTTTCGAAAATACTATGATCAGGTGGAGCTGGTAACCGACGAGTTCGGTGCCGAAGTTCTCGTGAACAAGCTCGGACTGCCCTATACCAGCGTAAAGGTTATCCTGGACGAAATAAATGGCTATGACAGCGGGCTGTATGCCATGGGAAAGATCAAAGCCTATTCTGTCCAGGACGGACCGTTCGTCCACGCTGACGGTGACATATTCATCTGGGACAGGCTGGATAGCCGGCTGGAATACGCGCGACTGATGTGTCAGGGAAAAGAAGAAGGTCCGCTGTACAACCGGATGTATATGGAGATATTGTATGCGATAGCGGCAAATTTCGAGTATTATCCGGCGGTTCTGGACTGGTCGGTGGACAAGAATGGCGGTGTCAGAGCGATCAATGCGGGCATTCTTGGAGGACACGATAACGCTTTTTTTGCTGAATACGCGAATAAGGCTTTCGAATTCATCGACCGGAACCTGACGCAATTGCAAAGGATCAATCCGGTGACGTTCAACCTGATCTTCGAGCAGTTCCTTTTTGCGGCGCTTGCAGAACAAAAAGGCGTTCGCCTGGAGTATTTGAACAGTGAGGTGAATCTTTCGGGGTTCTTTTGCGAATACACCGGCGTACCCACGAAGACCAAATATATTCATCCGTGCGGGCCGTCCAAAAAGAACAGGCATCTGGTGGACTGGCTGGAGTGCCAGGTAAGGAACGACTACCCCGAGTATTATTATCGCGTAATGCATCTCATAAAATCAAATGAAATTTAAGTATATGGTCGTCAGTGCGCCGGCAACAACGAGCGAAGTGATCGAACTGGCAAAGAGCTATGGGGAATTAGTGATCGAAGGGATCTCGGGCCGGAACGATCCGGAAAGTATCGAGAGCGGAATAAGCGGAGACCTTATTTTTTTAATGGAGCTCTATCGTCATACGGGAGAAGAGCTGTATCTGGCGGAGGTCGACGCCGCCCTGGAGCGTCTGGTGGCGTACTGTCGTAAGACGCCGGTATTCAACTATTCGTTGTTCACGGGACGTGGAGGTGTTGTATATGCGCTGATAATGCGGCATACCCTGGGTGGCAACGGAGAGCATCTCAGGACTGCCGTCGAGCTGATGCTGCCAGCCAGCCTGCTTTTTCTGCAGTCACGCTATACCTCCGACTATCTTTATGACGGCCGCGCCGGGGCGCTGCTGATCTTTGTGGAACTCCACCGGCTATCGGGGGATGACGCGCTAGTGGAACCTATCAGTGAATTCGTAAACGCGATCCTGGGAAATGCACTTATTTCCAGGGAGGGCATATCGTGGAAGGGCGAGGAAGAACTGGGATTGGGAGGCTGCTGTGGTCTGGCCTACGGTGTAGCCGGCATCGGGTACGCACTCCGGAAGGTGAAACGATATAGCAATAACAGCGGGCTCGATTATATTCTGGCGGGGGTAAAGGCCTATCTCGACGCCTGCTGGAATCCTTCCGAGGGGACCTGGATGCATTACCGAAAGGATATTGACTCGAAGGCGGATCTTGACTTGTGTCTGGCCGCCAGCCGGGCGAAAGAGACAGCCTTTTTCCGGGGCAGCCCCAGTCTTAGCTGGGCAAATGGCGCAGCGGGGATCGTGCTGGCGGGATGGGGTGATCCGGATGCAAGGGAAAGAGCGGCTGCTGACAACATCCTCCGGTATCTGGGTTCTCTCGGGCCCGACAATATGGATATTTTTGATGGCGGCGCGGGAATGGTCGCGGCATTGTGGGCCTTTCCCAATGAGAACGCTACCGCAGCCATAAAAGAGCTGAGGACGCGAATGATCCGGCGGTTCCAGGGCCTGACAAGCTTTGAGCCGGGAGGGCTTTTGCGCGGTAAGACCGGCGAGCTTTATTTTCTTTTGGTATCGCAGCGGCACGGAGGGTTGTCGGATACGTTATTCCTCCCGTTCGCTGGCGGGCTGGATGAGGAGGCCGGGAGAAGAATAACTATTTCCGTCAGTCCCGCAAAGGTCAGAAAACAATTGTACAGGCAGCTGTATCCAAGGCTTGTCGATATGCTGGATTCTATAAACCTGACGGTTTCGCAGCCTTTCTGGGATGTCGCGGAACCGGTTTTTTCTGGTAGTGAGACCGGCGATTTTGCCGAATTTGCGAAGCGGGCGATCGGTCAGCTGCCGGTCGGAAGGATGCGGGAGCCATTGATGGACCTGCTCGCCCTGGAATCGGCGAAGATCGGCTATCTCGAAACCCATTCCACTTCATCACTGGAGATCCACCTGGATGAGGTCGGCCGTCATGAGCGGGCCATGGCCGAATTGAATAAGCCTGATGAATGGCTGTTACGCCAAAAATTTTTCCTTTCTCCCGGGAACGGCTTTTTTGTTTCAAAATGGAATTGGTCGCTGACGGCCGAAGGCAGTATTTTGGATGAGGATCAGATGCGTGCGTTGCATCCGCTGAATCTTAACCTGCCGGCGGGAGAGTTCGAATATATTTTCAGCATGTCCAACAGGATCGAAGAGCGGGAGACTTGTTTTACGGCCGCATTCCGGGCGCTTTTGCATTGTTTTGACACCCCCTGCTCTCCGCTGGATGCGATCGTGAAAGTCAAGTCGTATATGCGGTCTCTTCCGGAGGAGATGCTGAGAACGCTGCTGGACGAGCTGAAGATATCGAGGGATTATCAAACTAAAGAATTTCTAAGCCTGCTGGATAAAGAGATCTTCAGTACGATCAAAAAATGGATATACAGAGGAATCATCATCGCATGAACGAACTACTAAAGAAGCTGGCAGAGAAAGATATCCTTTTGGAGGTGGTCGATGGTCGCCTGAGAGTTGGTACTTCAGGGGGCGAAGTCGATGCCGGTCTTCTCGGGGAGATACGGGAAAACCGGGAACAATTGATCGGGCTCCTTACCGGAAAGGAGCCAATTCCGGGAAGGGCCGCGGGGTGGCAAACAATATCTCCGGCCCCGGTAGCGATGGATTATTGTCTTTCTTCCGGCCAGCAGCGGATATGGACCCTGAGTCAGCTACCGGGAGGAAACAGGGCGTATAATATGCCCGGGGTTTGTATACTGGAAGGGGTACTGGATCAGGACGCGCTTGAATTTGCATTTGATTCACTGGTGCAGCGACATGAGATATTGAGGACCTTCTATGTCATGAATCAGGAAGGGGAAGTGCGCCAGGTGATCGAGCCTGCCGAAAATATTTCCTTTCGAATGGGTGTTACCGTCATTGACGATGAGAATGGGTCGGAGGAAATAGTAAACCGACATATCGGGATACAGCTGGAGACGGAATTTGATCTCGGTTCGCCGCCCCTGATAAGGGTGCACTTATATAAGACTGGCGCCGGGAAATGGATACTGACCTGTATCATTCATCATATTGCGGGGGACGGCTGGTCAATGCAGGTGCTGATCAGGGAGCTTCTGCTGTTCTACCATCAACACCGAACGGGCGGGAAGCCTATTTTGCCTCCTCTGTCTATTCAATACAAGGACTATGCTTCATGGGAGCAGGGACAGGTGTCCGGCCCAGCCCTCGCCCGACAAAAGGAATACTGGCGGCAACGTATCGGTCTGGGGGTTGTCCCGATGAAGCTGTCTTTGCGAAAAAGACCAGCCGTATTTACCCACGCCGGAGCTGCCGTAAACTATACGATCGACGCCGCTACCGCCGAAGGGCTTGCTTCCCTGGCCGCGCGATATAACGGCACTTTATTTATGTCGCTCTTATTTTTTCTCCGTCTGCTGCTGTGGAGATACACGGGGGAAAGAAAGATAATGATGGGAACTTCGTTTGCGGGGAGAAGCCTGCCTGAATTACATGGGCAGATCGGGCTATATCTGAATAACCTCCCGCTGATCGGAACCGTCGATCCGTCGTTTTCACTGCGCGAGCTCTTCGAAGATGTCCGGGAGATGGTTGTGGGAGCGCTGGGCAACCAGCAGTATCCCCTGGACAGGCTTTTGAACGATATCGGGTATAAGACGGATCCGGGAAGGACAGGGCCCTTCAACGTATTTGTGGAACTGCATTCGGAGAACGATACCTCCTACGCCGGATCAAATGCGGACCTGCGGATGAGGCCGTGGGCCCTTCCTTTTTACAGGAGCCAATTCGATGTCAGCTATTCTTTTATCCCCACAAGACGGGGATTGGAGGGAACGATCATTTATTCAACAGACCTTTTTTCCGAACCGGAGATCCATATCATGAAGGACCGGCTCCTCGGCCTGATGAACGATGTCCTGCGGGATTTTGACGGTAGCAGGAGGGTCGATGATATCTCATTCAGGAAATTCATATCTGGATCTGGGGCGAACGCCATTCTTCGGGATCAGGATCTTCAAGAAGCCTTTTAAATATCCGACAAATGATGCATCTGTCTACCAGCCCGAAAAGTTGTCCCGTTCATTTTCTGCGGGTCATGCGGCAACTCGATCATCTTATCGGCAACACCAGGCTGCACAAGCTGGACTACGCCCATGGTGATTTGTATACCAAGCTGGAAAGCCAGAATTTTTTCGGCAGTATCAAAGACAGGCCTGCCTATTTTATCCTTAAAAAGGCGATCGAGTCTCAACTGATCGATGAAAATTCAGCTGTCGTAGAATCTACGTCGGGCAATTTTGGGATCGCGCTGGCCTGCATTTGCAGGGCGCTCCGGATAAAGTTCGTTTCTGTGATCGACCCGAATATCTCGGCGGAAAAGGAGAAAATTCTGAGCCTGAACGGCGCTGAGATCATAAAGGTCACCGAGCGGGACGAGACCGGTGGCTATCTGCTCAACCGGATCGCAACAGTAAAGGACTATATCCGGACGCATGAGAACTCCTACACCCCTAATCAGTATGGCAACCCGAATAATTACCTGTCCTATTATCATACGCTGGGCGCCGAGATCGGCAGGAGCATGCCACATCTCGACTTTGCGTTTATCAGTGTCAGTACCGGTGGGACCATAGCGGGGCTTTCGCACCGGCTGAAAGAACATTTCAAGGGGATACGGATCATTGCGGTTGATGTGGAAGGGTCGATGATCTTTGATAATAAGCCGGCGCTCAGAAAGATAACGGGAATGGGCGCCAGTATGCGAACGGAGCTCGTCGATAAGGCGCTGATCGACGACGTGGTCATTCTGTCCCAGCGGGAGATCATAAAAGGCTGCCGGGAGCTGCTAAGCGAGCATGGATTGTTCCTGGGTGCGTCTTCGGGAGCCGCGTATGCGGCGGCCAGCCGGTGGCTGAAGAAGCCGGGGAACAGGAACCGGACGTCGTTGTTCATATCTCCGGACGCCGGTAGCTCTTATATCGACACTATATTCGATCAGGGCTGGGTTAACGAAAATATCGATCGTGAAATACATTAATGAAAGGATCCTGTCCGAGCTCGGCATTGACTGGCCTGCGCTATTGTCGGTGGTTGAAGACGTGACCGGTCTGATCGCAGAAAAAGACATTCGTCAGCCATTGAAGCCCTATCTCCGGTTCAAAGATCCGGTTAACAGGATCATCGCGATGCCTGCCTATGTTGGCGGCAGGTATGATTCCGCCGGGATAAAATGGATCGCCAGCTTTCCCGGAAACAGCAGCCGGTCTCTGAAGCGGGCTCACTCCGTGATCGTACTGAATGACAGCGATACGGGGGTTCCTACAACACTGATAAATGGAGCCGCGATAAGCGGTATCCGGACGGCGGCCGTCAGCGGGTTCGTGCTCGGCAGATATATTGCGGCTAACGAGCTGCCGGAAGTAAAGGCGGGGATCATTGGTTTCGGGCCGATCGGACAGTACCACCTGCAGATGCTTCAGGCCTGTTTTGGCGACCGGCTGAAGGCGGTCTCGCTCTTCGACCTTAGAGGGATCGGCGAGAAGGAAACGCGGGATCGTTATCCCGGTGTTGCCATAAGTATCTGCTCTTCGTGGGAAGCTGTTTTCGAACAAAGCAATGTCCTGATCACGTGTACGGTGGCCCGGGAAAGATATATCGACAAAGTTCCAAAGAAAGGGGCCGTGTATCTAAATGTCTCACTGCGGGATTTTAAAACAGATTTTCTGAAGAGCACGGACCTCGTCTCGGTAGATGACTGGGAGGAGGTCAACCGGGAAAATACAGATATAGAGAGGGCGGCCCTCACCTACGGTCTCTCACGGGAGGATGTGCTCGAAATTACCGATCTGCTAGACGCTTCAAGTCTCGCAGATATGAGCGGGAGGTCCTTTATGTTCAATCCGATGGGAATGGCGGTTTACGATATCGCCGTCGCGCGCTATTACCAGGAGCTCGCCCTGCGCCGCAACAATCTGATCGAGCTGGAAGATTAGTCGAGGTGACTGTGAGCACCAAAAAATAAAATAAAAAGCATGTTAAAAGGTGGATTTTCCTTGAAAGGATTGGATGCCGAGGTTCAGGTGTTGCGCGAAGAGTTCTGGTTGCGGAATACGCAAAGTATGCCGGGCAATGGCTGGTTGAAGCACGTGCGACCCGTGCTTGCCGGCGGGGCCGGATCCGGCTGTTGTGCCCGGGAGAACGTCAGTGAAACCGACCGCGAGACCATTGACAGGCTTTGCAACGGGTCGGATGTGTTAGTTTTTAATTTTTATGCAACGATATTGAGCCTCCTGCTCAGCAGATATGCGCAGAGCCCGGAAATCTTTTTGTTGGGGGAGGAAGGTGATGGTGGCTATTTTCTTTTTAGGTCACGGGTTTCGGGCAGTCAGACCTTTAAGGAGGTCTTCTCGGAAAATAAAGAATTCCTTTTCGATGCCATCCGCTATCCGGTGGACCAGCGGTCGCTCCGGGAGTTGCTGGATCAGCAGGTGATGGCAGACGTGAGCGCGATTCTGTTGACGGTGGGGAAGAGTTCTCCCGGGAGTAGTTGCGGGTGGTGGCAGGAGAAAACAGACCCGGGTCCGGTGTTGCGCTTTGGGGTCGTTCTGGAAGAAAAGGACGCCTGGTTGACCGTCGAGGCAGCAGCAGGCAGCTGTGAAGAAGGCCTTTTGAAATTGCTTGCAGCAAATTTTGCCCAACTGATCCGGACCGTACCGGCCGGTCTTTATGAGAAGGTGGGGACGCTTGACTGGCAGAGTGACCGGGAAAAGGCCTTGCTGGCCTCCTTCAATGATACAGGCCGGGAATTGGACGAAGAGATGACAGTCGCCGATCGTATACGGGCGCAGGCAAGACTCAGTCCCGAAGCCCCGGCGGTGTTGTGCAGGGACACCATTTTGACTTACCGGCAGCTGGACGATCTGACGGACCGGATCGGCATGTGTCTGCGAGCTGAATATGCTATTGGTGCAGGGGATATAGTCGGGGTGCGTGTTGTCAGGACGGAGTGGTTGCCGATCCTGGCGCTTGCTGTCTTTAAGATCGGCGCGGTCTATCTTCCCATCGATCCCGACTATCCAGAGGACAGAATTGATTATATATTATCGGATAGTGGCTGCCGGCTGCTGGTGGATGAACAGATAAGAACGCGCTTGGAAGAGAGTGCGCTGAGGTACCAGGCCGGGAGTCTGCCCGGAAGCCCTGGTTTCAGGGACCTGGCCTACATATTATATACCTCGGGGTCGACAGGCAGGCCCAAGGGCGCGATGATCGAACACGCGGGGATGATCAATCATCTTTATTCGAAAGTCGGTCTGTTAGGGCTGGACGGTAACTGTCACGTCGTACAGAACGCGTCCGCGGGATTCGATATTTCCATCTGGCAGATGTTCTCGGCGTTGTTGTGCGGCGGCAGGGTGAGCGTCTATGGGCGGGAGCTCGTTGGTGATGTGGCGGGTTTGCTTGCGGCAGTGAGTCGCGACAAGCCTACCGTTCTGGAACTGGTGCCCTCCTATCTTTCCGCGATCCTCGATGTGTTCGACGACGGCGCAGCCTCGGAAATGCTCGATCCCATAGAGTGGATGCTGGTCACGGGAGAAGAGTTGCCGCCAGCGCTTGTTGAGAGGTGGTTCGACTATTTTCCCGGCAAGAAACTTGTTAACGCTTATGGGCCGACGGAGGCTTCGGACGATATCGCTCATTTTGTTATGGAGGATAACAAGGGTTATAAGGTGATACCGGTGGGAAGGGTTGTACAGAATCTTCATATCCATATTGTCGATGCGGGAGGCCAGGAGTGCCCCATCGGAATAGGCGGGGAGATCCTTGTATCCGGAATTGGCGTGGGTCGTGGCTATGTGAATGACGCGGATAAAACGCGGAAAAGTTTTGGCGAGGATAACTTCAGGAAGGAAAAAGGGGTTCGTCTATACCGTACCGGTGACAGAGGGAGGTGGCTTTGTGATGGCAATATAGAATTCCTCGGCCGGATGGACAGTCAGATAAAGATCAATGGGCATAGGATCGAGCCCGGGGAGATCGAGTCGGTAATTTGCGCCCATCCAAAGGTGCGTCTGGCCGTTGTACTGGCGCGCAACGGAGGCAATCACGGAAAGGAACTGATCGCTTTTATCGAGACTGCTGACGGACTGATGCCGTCTGACCTGGCGGCGTCTGTCGGCCTGGTGCTGCCTGGCCATATGTTGCCTTCCCGCTATATTCCATTGAATAAATTCCCGCTTTCGGAGAACGGGAAGGTCGACCGGCACGCATTGGGCGTGATCGGCGAACAACAGTCAGCGACTGTTGTGGTGTCCCGTGCACCTATGAACGAGACGGAGGCTCAGCTCGCCGGTCTGTGGCAGTCTATATTGGGGCGGAAGGAGATAGCGGTCAGTGATGACCTGTTCGCTATCGGAGGTCATAGCCTGGACATGATACGGTTGATGGCCAGGATCAAAAAGGTATTTGAGGTCGACCTCTCTTTGGCAGACCTTTTCGCCCGGCCCGTCCTCGCAGACCAGGCGGCTTTTATCCGCCGGCAGCGCAAAGCGGTCATCCGGCCGATAGTACCGGCGCCGGCCCAGGACAGCTACCCCATATCGTCGTCTCAGCGCAGGCTGTGGTTACTGACACAGCTGGAAGAAGGGAATGTCGCTTACAATATGCCGGAGGTGTATGTATTCGAAGGGAGCCTGGATGTAGATGCAATTGATCGGTCATTCGCCACGATGATCCTGCGTCATGAGATATTGCGTACCGTGTTCAGGGATATCCATGGCGAAGTAAGGCAGGTAGTCTGTCCGCCGGAGGAGCTGAATTTCCAGGTAGAGTATTACGATCTACGCGACGAGGAGAATGCAGAAGAGAGAACGCGGCAGCTGGTGAGCACCGCTTTTCTCAAACCCTTCGACCTTTACCGGGGCCCTTTGCTGAGGGCGGGTGTTATCCGGCTCGACGAGCGTCGTTGTGTTTTTACCTATGTGATGCACCATATTATCAGCGATGGATGGTCGATGGCTGTGCTGATGCGGGAATTGCTTGAGCTATACTCCGCGTTTGCCGGGGGGAGGGAAATTCTTTTGCCGGAGTTGACGGTACAGTATAAAGATTATGCGGTCTGGCAGCAAGCCGGACTGGAGGAAGCCGGATCGCTGCGGCAGAAGGAATATTGGCTACGGCAAATGAATGGAGTGCTTCCTGTACTGCAGCTGCCTGTCGATCATAAGCGTCCATCCGCTAAGACCTACCGGGGCGGGGCAGTGGAAGGGTGTATTGACCCGGCGCTGAAAGACGCCTTCTATTCGCTGCTGAATGAGGAAGGAGCGACCTTGTTCATGGGGTTGTTGAGTGCTGTATCAGTGCTGTTGCATCGCTATACCGGTCAGACGGATCTTATTGTAGGCAGTCCTATCGCCGGCAGGGACCATCCGGATCTGGAAGACCAGATCGGGTTCTATGTCAACACGCTGGCTCTTAGAACGAAGCTGTCTTCGAATGATTCCTTTTCCGATGTGTTGCGTGAGGTGAAGGAAGTTTGTCTGGGCGCTTTTGCGAACCAGGAATATCCGTTCGACACGCTGATCGAGGATCTCGGTCTGACTCCCGACGCGAGCAGGAATCCTTTGTTCGATGTGTCCCTTATTCTTCAGAACGCGGCGGGGTCGAGGGACAAGGTTTCACCGGATGGAGCCGGATTGCGTATCCTGGAATATAAAGGGAAAAAAGAGATAGCGGCGCGGTTCGATCTCCTCTTCGATTTCGTGGAGAGTGAATCAGAGGTCGCCATCAGGCTGATCTATAACAGCGATATTTACACCGGGGTGACGGCGCAGCGTATCGTATCCCATCTGCTGCAGCTGCTGGCCGTCGTCGTCGGGAGAAAAGATCAGCCCGTTGGGCAGTTATCCTATCTCACGGAGCAGGAAAATGCTTTGCTGTTGTCGGGCTTTAATGATACCCGGAGAGCATATCCACGGGACAGCAATATTGTTGCAGAATTCGTGGCTCAGTCCGGCGCGACGCCCGTGCGCACGGCGCTGGTTTACGGGGAAAATATATATACTTATGCGGAGCTGAACGACTATTCCGATCGTCTTGCCGCCTGTCTGAGTGATCGCTATGGAATTGAACGGGGGCATCGTGTCGGCCTGCTGATGGGGCGGCCCGACCTTATGATCGTGGCTATCCTGTCGATCCTGAAGGCCGGCGGGGCGTATGTTCCGGTCGATCCGGAGTGGCCCGGGGCCCGCAAAAAATTCGTGTTGGAGGATGCCGGGGTACGGCTGCTGATCACTTCAGAACATCCTGATACGTCAGAATTTTTTGCGGGGCCGTGCTTTGAGATCGCCGGCGCTGATCTGGCGCAGGGCGGTCGCCCGGTGAGTCTTCCGGCCGGTCCCGGCCCTTCCGATCTGGCGTATATATTGTACACGTCAGGATCCACTGGCGAGCCTAAGGGAGTGATGGTGGAGCACCGGAGTGTGTTGCGGTTGGTCAAAAGCTGCGACTATGCGGAGCTCGACGAAGAGGGGTGTCTTTTATCAACGGGAGCGGTCTCGTTCGACGCCACTACATTCGAGTACTGGAGCATGCTGCTGAACGGCGGGCAACTCGTGGTGTGCAACAGAGATGTGTTGTGGGACCCGGCGATGCTGGCCAGCGAAATGAGGAGAATGCAGGTGAATATCATGTGGTTTACGGCAGGCTGGCTGCATCAGCTTGCTGAACAGAACATGGAAGTTTTTGCTGGTCTCCGGATCCTGCTGACGGGCGGGGACGTCGTGTCGCCGGCTCATATCCGGAGGATACAGGCGGCCTATCCCAAACTGCAGATCATAAATGGCTACGGTCCAACAGAAAATACTTGTTTCTCGACTGTGTATCGCGTACCGGCAGGCGTGGAGACGATGTACATCGGCCGACCGATCCCCAATAGTACGGTATTCATTTTCGATGCCGGTGGGATGCTCTGTCCTGTTGGCGTCGTGGGAGAAATATATGTAGGGGGAGACGGATTGGCGCGCGGTTACCTCAATAACACCGGGCTCACGGACGAACGATTTGTTGCTAATCCGCTGGCGGCCGGTGAACGCCTGTATAGAACCGGAGATATCGGAAGGTGGATGGCGGACGGGAATGTCGAGTTTCTTGGAAGGAGGGATCAACAGGTCAAGATCCGCGGCTACAGGGTGGAGATCCCGGAGATCGAGTCGGCGTTGCTGACCCTTCCCGATATCCGGCAGGCTGTTGTGACGGTCTGTAAGAACAAAGAGGGCCAGAACGAGCTGGTCGGGTATATTGTAAGCGGTTCACGGCTGGATCTTGGCCTCGTCAATTCATTCCTTTCGAAGCAGCTGCCCGTCTATATGTTACTATCCCGTTATGTCCCCATGGCCGAATTGCCGCTGACGGCCAACGGAAAGACAGACCGCGGCGCTCTTCCGGATGCGGGCGAGGTGGCGGCGACGGACAAACTGACTTTTGATCCACCTTCGGGTGATATGGAGTACAGGCTGGCTGGAATATGGGAGGAAGTGCTTGGCTCGGGTCCCGTTGGGAAAAAAGACAATTTTTTCGAACTGGGTGGTCACAGTCTGAAGCTGATGCAGGTGACCAGCCGCATTTATAAGGAATTCGGTGCCGATGTAAAGGTCCGGGAGCTCTATGGGGCGCCTGTGCTGGAGCAACAGGCATTGCTGATCGCCGCCAAACAAGTATATGTTTTCCGGGATATAGAGCGGGCGCCTGACCAAAGCGCTTATCCTTTGTCGCCTGCACAGCAACGTCTTTGGATAGTCGGTCGGTCACCGGAAGGGGCGCGGGCCTACAATACGGTGTCGGCCTATCTGGTGGAAGGATGGATCGATCCAATACTGCTGACGCACTCATTCAGGCAGTTGACCGACAGGCATGAGATACTGCGAACGGTATTCACGACGGATGCCGACGGGCTTCCTGTTCAGGTGGTGCGCCCGCTGGGTGGGAGCGATTTCGACATCCTGTATGCCGACCTTCGTGATGCGGATGATCCTGAAGCGAGGGCCAGGGAGGGGCTGAGGTCCGATGCGTCCATCGTTGTCGACTTCTCTGCCGGCCCACTGTTCACGGTCGCCCTGCGCAGGCTCAGCGAGAACCGCTGGATACTCAGCTATGTCATGCATCATATCATCTGTGACGGATGGTCGATGGATATACTGACGAAGGAACTGCTGGTAGTATATGACGCGCTTGCGGCAAAAAAGGAAAACCCGCTGGGGCCCCTGCGCATCCAGTATCGTGACTATACCCTGTGGCAACGGCAGCAGACTGCTGCCGGCTACTGGCGGGACGACAGGGAATACTGGCTGAAACAACTGGAAGGGGACCTGCCCGTGATGGCACTACCCGCAGACAGGATGCGGCCTGTTGTCAAGACCTATAACGGCGCCACCGTTCGCAAAAGCCTGGATGTGGATCTCTGCCACCGGTTGCGCGTTTTTTCGGGGCAGCGTAATGCTACTCTCTTTATGAGCCTGCTGGCGCTGGTGGATGTTCTGCTGTATCGGTATACGGGTCAGGAAGACCTCATCGTGGGGAGCCCCATGGCCGGTCGGGATCATATCGGACTCGAAGATCAGATAGGCTTCTACGCTAACACGGTGGCCCTGCGAACGAGGCTGTCGGGCGGAGATCCATTTACCGCCGTCCTGGATAAGGTGGTGCGGGTGTGTCTCGATGGCTACCGGCATCAGCATTATCCATTCGATGAACTGGTGGAGGCGCTTGGCGTCCGCCGTGACCCCGGCAGAAATCCACTGTTCGATGTATGGGTGGTTCTGCAGACGGAGAATTCGGCTTCTGAGGGTGACGAGAGACACCGGTCATTCCGGATCCTGCCATATACCGGAGGGGATGACGGTCTCAGCCGGTTTGACCTGCTTTTCAGTTTTGTCGAATCGAGGGGCAGGATCAGTCTCAGTCTGAATTTCAATACAGATATATTCGATGTTTCTACTATAGAGCGCATGGCGGGTCATCTGGAAGGCCTCCTTAGGACTGTTCTTGCCTATCCGGATAAGCCTGTAAATGAACTGGACTATCTTGACGAGCCCGAGAGACGGTTGCTCGTGCACGGATACAATCCGGAGCCCGTGGATCTTCCGGCGGATGCAACTTTTGTATCGCTGTTCGAGGCACAGGCCTGTGCAAGCCCCTCGGCGGTGGCAGTGAGCTTTGGCGAATGCCAGCTGTCGTATGAAGGTCTCAACGGGTGTGCAAATCAGCTGGCGTGCTGGCTTGCCGACCGGCACGGAGTGAGTCCCGAAGATATCGTAGGCATCCGGCTTCCGCGCAGCGAGTGGCTAATGGTGGCGATCGTCGGCGTCCTGAAAGCCGGGGGAGCATATCTCCCGATAGAACCCAACTATCCCGAAGAGCGGGTGAAGTATATGGTCACGGACAGCCGGTGTAAGGTGGTACTGGATGAAGCCGAATTTGGGCTTTTTCTGGCGTCCCGCGATAAATGGAGCTCGGATAACCGGACGCGGAAACCGGAACCCTCCAGTCTTGTCTACCTCATTTATACGTCGGGCTCGACGGGCCAACCGAAGGGAGTGATGATCAGTCACCGGTCGTTGCTGGACTATTGCTATGGGGTGATAGGGAAGACGAATATGGGAAGCTGCGCAAGCTTCGGGCTGGTATCGACGATAGCTGCAGATCTTGGAAATACCGTGATCTTTCCGGCGCTGCTCACCGGAGGGAGGCTGCATATTTTCTCAGAGACGGAAGTGATGGATGGACAGGCCGTAGCGCGGGCGGAGATCGATTGTCTGAAGATCGTCCCTTCGCACTGGAAGGCCCTGCAGTATCGGGACCAGCTGGTCGCGCCGGCCAAATGCCTTGTGTTCGGAGGGGAAGCACTTACAGGCGATATTATCGCCATGCTTCGGGAAAAGTTTGCGGTCTGCGAGATCTACAATCACTATGGCCCTTCCGAGACTACAGTAGGAAAGCTTATAAAGAAGGTTGCACCGGATAGTGATGAGCTTAGGGTTCCACTGGGTAAGCCTTTCGGTTCGAGTCGCGCCTATATTCTCGACGAGCGGCAGCGAATCGTGCCGCTGGGTGTCGTCGGCGAAATATGTCTGGGCGGAGCGGGACTGTCAAAAGGGTATCTCAATAATCCTGAGCTGACGGCGGAGAAATTCATTCCCGATCCTTACTGTAATGGCGCACTGATCTACAGGACCGGCGATCTTGGGAGGCGGCGTCCGGATGGGGATATTGAGTTCCTGGGCAGAGGGGATAACCAGGTCAAGATTCGCGGGTTCAGGCTCGAGCCCGCCGAAATAGAATCCGTTCTGTCCTCGTACGACGAAGTGAGGGCGGCTGCCGTGATCGTTGTCGATGACGGCATGGGCCAGCACCAGCTGGCCGCATTTATGGAGTGCGGCGAAGGCGTGGATATGGAAGAACTGAAATACCGTCTGGCAGAGAGGTTGCCTGCATATATGATCCCGCAGCACCTGGTGAGGATCGACGGGCTGCCGTTGACGCCGAATGGAAAGATAGACAGGAAGCAGCTGAGGCTGCCGGAAAATACGACTGTGCAGAATGACCGGCAGATCGAATTGCCCGGGTCCGACGTCGAACGAAGGTTGGTCGTGTTGTGGAGCGGGCTTTTGGGTATTAAAGAGGAAACGCTGGGAGTCGGGGATAATTTCTTCGAGCTTGGCGGACACAGCCTGACCGCGATAAGGCTGGTTGCGCGTATCCACGAAGAGCTGAATGTCCGGATCGATCTGATGAACTTTTTCGATGAACCGAATATCCGGTCGCTGGCCGCGGAGATAGAGAATCTGCTTTGGATAAGGGACGCGTCTCCGCAGCCGTCACTAGCCAATAATTAATCAAACGAAGAAAATATGGGGATCGTCGTCGAGCGGCTTCAACAAAGGTCGCAGAGCTTGTATATTGTCCGGCCCGGGACGGATGCTGTCGCCGGCCTGCCGGAGCTGATAGAATACGTCGAAGCCGAACGGGAGAAGATCGGCGAGATGCTGCTGGAGGCCGGCGGAGTGCTTTTTCGTGGTTTCGCGGTCTATGAGCGGGAGAATTTCATGCAGGTCAAGGATCTGCTGGCCAACCGGCCAAACTTCAACTATGTAGATGGGAATTCACCGAGGACCAAGCTTCCGGGCAATCTCTATTCTTCCACGGAATACCCAAAAGAGTATCGCATCTCGCTGCACAACGAGCTGTCCTACACGAATAGCTGGCCGGGGCTCATTTTCTTTTATTGTCATATCCCTGCGGAAAAAGGGGGAGAGACGCCGGTGGTAGACTGTCGCGCCGTTCTGCGGGAGATCGACGCCGATATGCTCGACAGGTTCGCACAGTACGGAGTAAAGTATACGCGCTTTCTCAGCGGACGGAAAGGCGTCGGCAAAAGCTGGATGGACACATTTGAAACGACGGACCGGAGCGTCGTGGAGGCTTATTGCGAAAGCAATGATATCGAATTCCGGTGGGAAGGGGATTTTCTGTTCCTTTCCCAGATAGGAAAGGGGGTTGCCGAACATCCGGCGACGGGCGAGAAGGTCTGGTTCAACCAGGCCAATCAATTCCATCCTTCGAGTCTGCCCGACGATATCTACAGGATGCTGAAGATCATGCATGCGGCCGACAGGCGCCGATATCCGCAGTACGCTTCGTTCGGGAACGGCGATGAGATACCTGAAGATTTCCTGAAACAGGTGACGGAGCTGCAGTTCGAGCACGCATTTAAATTCCCATGGGATAGGGGAGACGTGCTGATGCTCGACAATATGCTGATGGCGCACGGTCGGATGCCATTCGCGGGCGAAAGAAAGATCTATGTCAGCATGTGCTAGGACATAACTACTGATAAAAAATATCTATTACGGATAAGAAATAAAAAATGAAAGAGATTAAATCAATCATCCGCCAATTACGGGAACATGACGTTCGGTTATCCTTCCTGGAAGGAAGGCTGGATATGGAAGGGCTTGAAGGAAAGGTCAGCGATTCGCTGCTTGCAGATATCCGACAGCACAGGTCCGGGCTCGAGTCGTATCTGGCCCAAGCGCAGAAAAGTGTGGATCTCAGTCCTATAAAGGCCGTCGCTTCCGCGGAAAGCTATGCTATTTCGCCTTCCCAGCGCCGGTTGTGGATATCGAGCCAGTTCGAGGGAGCGAGCCGGGCGTATAATATGCCATCGGTGTATCTATTCACGGGAACGCTGGATGTCGCTGCCCTGGAATATGCATTCCGTGCTGTGATCGCCCGGCATGAAAGTCTGAGGACCGTATTTCGGGAGGGGCCGGATGGACAGGTCAGACAGTGGGTACTGCAGCCGGAGGATGCCGGGTTTGCTATAGAATCGCATGATTTTCGGGATAAGGCTGCGCCGGAAGACGCAGCGGCGGTGGTTGTCAGGAAAGCGTTTGCCGCGCCATTCGATCTTGTGCGCGGTCCTTTGATGCGGGCGACGTTGATCCGGGTCGCGACAGACAGGTGGATCTTCGTCTATGTCATGCATCATATTATCAGCGACGGCTGGTCTATGGGAGTGCTCATGAAGGACCTGCTGGGCTACTATGGCGCGCCAGGCGATAATGCGACACTCCCGGGGCTTAGGATACAGTACAGGGATTTTTCGGCCTGGCAGATCGCGCAGCTGACCGGCCAGTCGCTGCAACTGCACCGGGATTACTGGATGCAACAACTGGATGGGGTGTTGCCGGTGGTCGATCTTCCCGGACAGAAACGGCGGCCTTCTGTGAAGACCTACCGCGGCGGGATCGTCAGCGGATGCATCGATGGCAGCGTCGGGGCGGGTATCAAGGCGCTCGGGGGAGAAAAAGGGGCGACGTTGTTCATGTCGCTGCTGGCGGCGGTGAAGACCTTATTTTACCACTACACCAAACAGGAAGATATTATTATCGGCACACCCGTGGCGGGTCGCGACCATCCTGACGTTCAGGACCAGATCGGTTTTTATGTCAACACGCTGGCTCTGCGGACGAAGTTTGCGGGATCGGACAGCTATAGCAAGCTGATCGGCCTGGTGCGTGAAACCACGCTCGAAGCCTACAGGCACCAGGTCTACCCGTTCGACGAGCTGGTGGAAGACCTGAAGATCGATCGCGATATGAGCCGCAACCCGTTGTTCGATATCCAGGTGATCGTCAGAAATGCGGGTAGCAAGGATGAACCGGAACTGCCGGGTAATGCCGGCCTGTCTATCTCTTCCTACAAGGGTATCGATACAGAGAACAGCGTTTTCGACATGGTATTCGATTTCCTGGAAACCCGAGACGGACTATACTACAATATTATTTTTAACAGCGACGTGTACGATCAGTCGGTCGCAGAGATGGTCGCCTCGCATCTTCGGCAGCTGTTGCCGGTACTTCTGGACAACCCGGATATGCCGATCGAAAACCTTGATCTGCTGGATGAACGCGAACGTGACGAATTGCTTGGGATTGTCAACGATACGAAGATGGTTATTCCGCAGGGGGCTACGCTGGTGAGCCTGTTCATGGACCAATGCCTGAGAACGCCGGAGGCGCCTGCTGTCGTCTTCAGGGATGCCACGCTGACCTACCGGGAGCTGGAGGAGAGATCCCGGATCCTTTGCAACTGGCTGCAGGCAACCGGTAAGGCCGGACCTGACTGCCTGATCGGCGTGATGCTGGACCGGTCCGACAAGCTAATTGTAGCCATACTCGGCGTTCTGCGGGCGGGATGTGCATATGTACCGGTCGATCCCGTCCTCCCTTCGTCGCGAAAGGAAGCGATGCTGAAAGATGCCGGCTGCGCAATACTGATCACACAGACCGACTATATTTTCGATCTGGATTATTTTGACGGAGAGGTCTTCGCGATAGATGTCCAGCTCGACGCAGCGGATGCGGGGATAGCAGAAGATGGGAGCGCCGGGAAAGTGGGAGAAGCGGCATCGGTGGCGGCGGCAGCTCCCGGCCCGGGACAGCTGGCGTACGTGATCTATACCTCAGGATCGACAGGCGATCCCAAGGGGGTGATGATCGAACACCATTCTATCGTCAACACGATCATGGCGCAGATTGTACTTTTTGGCGTAAAAGAAGGCGAAAGAAATCTGCAGTTTGCGTCGGCGTCCTTCGATGCTTCGGTCTCGGAGATCTTCGTATCCCTGCTGTCGGGCGGTGTCCTTTATATTGCCGATGAAGAAACCAGGCGGATGCCGTCATTGCTCGGCCAGTATATAGACAGTAACAGCATTGGCATTGCGACTTTGCCGCCGGCCTATCTGCGACAGATGAATATCGCGCAGCTGGTTGCGTTGCGTTGTCTCGTGACGGCAGGGGAAGCCGCCAACGGAGAGGACGCCAATACCTTTTTGGAGATGGGTGACTATATCAATGCCTATGGTCCCACGGAATCCAGCATATGCGCTACGGCGTCGGCAATCAAAAAAGGAGATCGTATCGGCTACCGGAATGTTCCGATCGGCCGGCCGATAGCCAATACCCGTATTTATGTGCTGAGCGAAAGGGGGAAGCTGGTTCCGACGGGAGTGCTGGGAGAGGTCTATATCGCGGGAGATGGTCTTGCGCGGGGCTACTGGGGCCGGCCTGACCGGACTGCCGAAAGATTTGTCGCCGATCCCTTCCATGAAGGAGACCGGATGTACCGGACCGGGGATCTGGGGCGATGGCTCCCTGGCGGCGAGCTCGAATTCGTTGGAAGGAATGACAGTCAGGTGAAAGTGCGGGGATTCAGGGTGGAGCTGGGAGAGATAGAAGCTGTGCTGAACCGGTATTCCCCCGTAGAAACGGCGGTGGTGATCGGCAGGCAGGGGGCGTCGGGTTCGGTGGATATAGTCGCCTATACGGTCGCGAGGGGCGCCCTGAACCTTTCAGAGACGAGGACCTGGCTCTCCAAATACCTTCCGGAATATATGATACCTGCGCATTTTGTCCAGCTGGAGAAGATGCCCATGACTCCGAGCGGCAAGGTTGACAGAAAGGCATTGCCCCATATAATAACGACGGACCTGGGGTCCGGCGAAACCTATGTGGCGCCCCGGAATGCCACAGAGCGAAGGCTTGCCGATATCTGGGAAGAGATACTGGGCAAAGACAGGGTCGGGGTCAAAGACAATTTCTTCGATCTCGGCGGTCACAGCCTGAAGGCAACACGGCTGGTTGGTCAGATCAACAGGGAGTTCGGGGTAAAGATCGAGCTCAAGGACTTGTTCTCGTGGACGGTGCTGGAAGACCAGGCGAAGCTGATCGACGACGCCTCTATCGCCAGCTATGTGGCGATACCGCAGGTGGAGGAGAGAGAAGGATACGTGCTTTCGTCGTCACAGCGGCGGCTTTGGATACTCAACAAGCTCGAGCCGGACAACACGGCCTATAACATGCCCGGCGCCAGTGCATTCGAAGGCGAATTAGACCCGCTGGTGCTGGAAAGGTCTTTTCTCGCGCTGCTGGCAAGGCACGAGAGCCTGAGGACGGTATTCCGCGAAAATGAGGCAGGAGAGGTGTTCCAATATATATTACCCGCCGGCGAAACCGGGTTCAGGCTGAACTATTCCGATCTGACAAGGGAACCTGCGGCGAAGGCTATACTACAGGGTAAAATTCACGCCGAGTGTAAGGGCATCTTCGACCTGAGCACGGGGCCACTGATCCGGGCTTCACTTTACCGGACCGGAGCCGACAGATGGATACTCAATTATGTCGTGCACCATATTATCACGGACGGATGGTCCATGGATATTCTCATCCGCGAGCTTCTGCAGCTGTACAGTTGTGAGAGCAAGGGCTTGCCTGATCCGCTGGAGCCGTTGCGCATCCAGTACAAGGACTATGCGGCCTGGCAGCAAAGCGAGCTGATCAGCGGACAAGTGGCCAATGAGCATAAGCATTACTGGCTGGAGCAGTTCGCCGGAGAGCTGCCGGTGTTGCAGCTGCCGGGTTTTCAACCCCGTCCCGCGGTCAGAACCTATTCGGGTGCGGTCGTCAGCTGTAGTATCGACGGAAATATCCGCAACAGCATAAGAAAAATGAGCGTCGACCAGGGAGGAACGATGTTCATCGGCATATTAGGAGTGGTCAATGCGTTGCTGTATCGCTATACGCAGCAGACCGACATCGTGATCGGGACTTCCGTCTCCAGCCGTGAACATCCCGATATCGAAAATCAGATCGGATTTTATGTCAATACACTTGCGTTAAGGACAAAATTCAACGGCGGCGACAGCTACAGGGAGTTGCTCGACAAAGTAAAGCAGGTGGTGCTGCCGGCATACCAACATCAGGTCTATCCTTTCGACGATCTGGTCGCGCAACTTAATCTTCAGCGCGACAGGAGCCGCCATCCCCTTTTTGATGTTATGGTTGTACTTCATACGCTGGAGGGGAAGGTCGTTGCAGGATACCAGGACCTCACGGACCTGCGGGTCTGGGGCTATGAAGGGGCCGACCATATTGTGAGCAAATTCGATATGACCTTCTTTTTTTCGGATGCGGACGATGATCTCAGGCTGCAGGTAGTATATAACAGAGACATTTACAGCGAACAGATGGTCACAGATCTCACGAAGCATTTTAGCCAGCTGATGAGCGCTATTGCAGAGGACCCCTATCTCCCGGTGTCGAAGCTGGGCATGCTTAGCGGGGAAGAGCAGTCGAGGCTGATGGCCCTGGGAAGATCGGTTAACAGGACTGCTTCGAAGGCAGCGAGTGTGGTCTCTCTCTTCGAGGAACAGGTCGACAGGGATCCGGTAAGAACCGCGGTAGTATGCGGGGGCAGCTCGCTGACCTACGGTGAGCTCGAAGAGCGTGCGAACAAGCTGGCCAATTATCTGCGTGAGACATGTGGTGTCCGGCGGGACGATCTGGTCGGTATCTACCTCGACCGGTCGGAGAGCGTGATCGTTGCCATGCTGGGAATTTTAAAGGCAGGAGCCGCCTATGTACCCCTGGATACAGAGAGTCCACGCGCGAGGAACGAGCTCATCATCCGGGATACGGCGATGAAGGCGCTGGTCACGCAATCCTGCTATTTGTTCGATCTGGATCATTTTGGCGGCCATCTTTTTGCCATCGATATTCAGCTGGATGCTCCCGGGCTGTCTGCGGCGCGGCCGGATAGTGGGACGCAACCCGGGGATCTCGCCTATGCGGTCTATACTTCGGGTACCACGGGCGAACCCAAGGGAGTGATGATCACCCATGGGGCGGTGGTCGATTATTATTGGGGAATAGTGGAGAACACGAATATAGCGGCTTGCGAAAGCTACGGGCTTTTTTCCACGCCAGCCGCGGATCTGGGCAATACGGTGATCTATCCTGCGCTGTTGACGGGCGGGCGGTTGCATATCTTTTCTGTTCGTGACCTCGTGGACGCCGGGAAAATGGCGCAGTGTCGTCTGGATTGCGCCAAGATCGTGCCCGGCCACTGGAAGGCGCTACAGATGGGAGATAGCGGTTTCATTCCCGACAAATGCCTGATCTTCGGAGGCGAGCGGCTGACCGCCGATATTGTCGAAAGTCTGAGGGCAAGACGGCCGACGTGCGAAATATACAATCACTATGGTCCGTCGGAGACGACCATCGGGAAACTCATCAACAGGATCGATCTGGAAAAAGCAACCGGTAATCCGGCGTTAGGCCGGCCATTCGGCAATACCCGCGTCTATCTGTGCGATGAATCCGATAATCTGGTGCCACAGGGCGTGCCCGGGCAGATCTGTATCGGCGGCGATGGTCTGGCGAGGGGCTATCATCATCAACCGGAGCTCACTGCTCAAAAGTTTGTGGCCGATCCGTTGAAGGAAGGCGAACGTATCTACAAGACCGGTGACTGGGGGAGGTGGCTGCCTGACGGTATCGTTGAGTTCATTGGAAGAAAGGACGACCAGGTGAAGATCAGGGGATACCGGATCGAGCCCGGAGAGATAGAGGCCGTTCTGGGCCGGTTCGACGGCGTCGAACGGGCTGCGGTCATCGTCCATACTGTGGACGGACGGGAACCGGCGCTGGTGGCCTGTTATGTCAGCACAGAGGACGTCTCCGGAGAAGATATCAAGGCCAGGCTACAACAGGCATTGCCATCGCATATGGTCCCGCAGCACTTCGTTCGAATGGAGGCTTTACCTTTGACCGCAAACGGCAAGCTGGACCGAAGGGCGCTGGCAGCAGCCGTGCTGGACCCCGTCGGGACGGGCCAAAGCTACGTTGCGCCTGCGACCGCAACGGAGGCTGCTCTGGCGGCGATCTGGGAGGAAGTGTTACGCGTAGAACGGGCCGGTGTAACCGACGATTTCTTTATGCTCGGCGGACATAGCCTGGCGGCTACGCGGCTGGCCAGCCTGATCCATAAAAAATTCGAAGTAAAGCTCGATTTCTACCAGCTGTTCACCTATGCTATTCTCGGGGATCAGGCCCGGCTGATCGACAATGCGATTCGATCTGCATTTGTCGCTATCCCGGCGGCGCAGCCGGGCAGCGCCTATCCTTTATCTTCCTCTCAGCGGCGTCTCTGGGTATTGCAGCAATTAGTAAGAGATAGTACAGCTTATCATATGTCCGGCGACTATGCTTTCACGGGTGAGCTCGACGCCGGGATATTCGAACGGGCGTTCAATGAGGTGGTGGGAAGGCATGAGATACTGCGGACGGTCTTCCGCGAGGACGGATCCGGAGAGCCCCTGCAGTGGATATTGTCTTGTGAAGAACCGGCTTTCAGCATGAGGACGCTGGACCTTCGGGCCGATAGTGATCCGGCCGGCGCCATTCTTCGTCTTGTGCGTGACGGGAATGCGACACCCTTTGATCTCGGACGGGGACCTCTGCTGCGCGCCACGCTGTACCGGAAGGCGGACAACGAGTGGATCTTTGCCTATGTCATGCACCATATCATCAGCGACGGCTGGTCGATGAATATTCTGATAAGGGAGCTGCTGGCTTCGTATGAGGCGTTTACCAGCGGCGCAGTGCCGGATCTTTCGCCGCTGCGCCTCCAGTACAAAGACTATGCGGTGTGGCAGCAGGAACAGCTGAGGGACGGTCTCCTGGCGCAGCAACGGGTATTCTGGCTGAAGACGCTCGAAGGTCCACTGCCGGTACTGAACCTCCTGCCGGATCTCCCGCGTCCGGCCATGAGAACCTTCAACGGGGCAACGGTCGAGATCGCCCTGAACGAAGCTTCGAGGGACAGGCTTCTCGAATTCAGTATCCAGCAGGGCAGTACCATGTTCATCGGCCTGGTCACTGTCCTAAATGCGCTGCTTTATAAATATTCGGACAGCAAAGACATTATCGTCGGCTGTCCGGTGGCGGGCCGCCAGCACGCGGACCTTGCGGATCAGATCGGGTTTTATGTAAACACGCTGGCGCTGCGGACCGTGTTCAGCAGCGAGGAGAGCTTTGCCCAGCTGCACGACAGGGTGAAGAAGGTCGTCATAGATGCTTTTGATCACCAGCTCTATCCCTTTGACGAGCTCGTCGGCGAGCTGCAGGTGCCACATGATGGAAGCCGGAGCCCTTTATTCGATGTACTGATCGATTTTCACGAGGCGGGAAATGGGGACGACAGGCGTACTCCGGACGGCGTCTCCATAAAACGGTCGGGCCTGGCGAGACACGACGTAAGTAAATTCGATCTGACCTTTATGTTCGTTGCGTCGGATAAGGAGCTGCTGCTGTCGATAGAATACAATTCCGATCTGTTCGTGCCGGCAACCGTCGGGAAGATGGCGACCCATTTTGTGAGGCTGCTGGATTCGATGCTTGCCCGGCCGCAAGTCGCTATCGGGCGGGTGCCATTGGTCGACGCGGCGGAATGGGATGAGCTGATCGTTCGATACAATGATCTTCCCACGGCTCATAGCGGCTATCGGACCGTCGTTGATCTCTTCGAAGAGCAGGCGCGGAAATATCCCGATGCCTGCGCGGTCACCTACAACGGCGTGGGGATGACCTACCGGGAGCTGGACGAACAATCCAATCGTCTGGCCAATCACCTCCAGGAAGAACATGGATTGCAGACGGGGGATCTTGCGGGCATTATGCTTGACCGGTCGGAGAAGGTGATCGTCTCGATCCTGGGCATACTTAAGACGGGAGCTGCCTATGTTCCGGTGGATCCTGCCTATCCCAGGGAAAGAAAAGAGTTCATCTTCCGGGATACGGGACTGAAAGTGTTGCTCACACAAACCGAATATATATTTTCGCTGCCCGACTTTACGGGCGCCGTGCTGGCGGTGGATATTCAGCTGGAAAGCCTTGGCGCGTCCGGCGGTTCGCCGGGCAGACAGGCGAAAGAAGGCGATCTGGCTTATGTGATCTATACGTCTGGTTCTACGGGATCTCCGAAAGGATGTGCGATCACGCATGGGGGCCTGTCCAATTATGTCCGCTGGGCGAACGGCTATTATTTCGGCGATTCGGACAAGCCCCATATGGGCCTGTATACGTCGCTGTCGTTCGATCTGACGGTGACGGCGATCTTTTGTCCGCTGACCATGGGCGGCCATTTGCATGTATACCGGCAGGATGAGGAGCTTTCGGAGATATTCAGGCATAGTTTTAGTCCAGGCAGCGGGATCGATAGTATCAAGATAACGCCTTCGCATCTCTCCGTCGTCCAGGGGCTGGGTCTTTCTTCTTCAACGATGATGCGGGCAATTGTCGGGGGCGAGCAGCTCACGCCTGCGCATGTTGGCGCGCTTAGAAATGCGGCTCCGGGAATCCGGATCTACAACGAATATGGTCCAACCGAGGCTACTGTCGGGAATGTGGTAATGGAGATCGAAGAAGACAGGCCTATCCGGATCGGCCGGCCAATACCCGGTACCAGCGTCTATATCCTGAATGAAGCGCTGATGCCCTGTCCTGTGGGCATAGTCGGAGAGCTCTACATCGCAGGTGTGGGTCTGGCGCGCGAATACCTGAACCAGCCTGATCTGACGGCGGTAAAATTTGTCGACAATCCATTCCGGCCAGGAACAAAGATGTATAAGACCGGCGATCTCGGGCGCTGGCAGTCCGACGGCTATATTGAATACAACGGGCGGAGCGATCATCAGCTGAAAGTGAGGGGATACCGGATCGAACCAGGCGAGATCGAGGCCGCGCTGCTCCAGCAGGAGCAGGTGAAGGAAGCGCTGGTGACTGCGACACCGGCGGGCGATCTCGTCGCGTATCTTATTGGAAAGGGAGAGCTGAATTTGGCCCGGATCAAGGACGATCTGGCCCGAAAGCTGCCGGTTTTCATGATCCCGACGTATTGCGTACAACTCGAAAGGTGGCCCTATACCGTCAACGGGAAGCTGGACAAGGCTGCGTTGCCCGACGCGGCGAGCGCCGTAGCCGGCAAGGAATATATCGCTCCGCGCAATCCGACCGAGGAAAAGCTGGCGGAGATATGGCAGGAAACTTTCCGGCGGGAGCAGATCGGGATGAAAGATGACTTTTTTGAATTGGGTGGACATAGTCTCAAAGCTACCCGTCTCGCGGCCCGGATCCATAAGGAATTCGATATCCGGATCGAGCTCAAAGAATTGTTCAGTGTGACGGTGCTGGAGGACCAGGCACGCCTGATCGAGCAAATGAAGACCGCTGCCTTTGTCGAGATCCCGCGGGTAGCCGAAGGAGATGGATATGTATTGTCATCTTCGCAGCAACGGCTCTGGGTGCTGAGCCAGTTCGAGGAAACGGGCATAGCCTATCATATGCCCGTGGCCTATCTGTTCACCGGAGAGCTGAACAGGCCTGCTTTTGAATATGCCTTATATACGCTGATTGAACGGCACGAAAGTCTCAGAACGGTATTTCGTGAGGACGGCAACGGCGCGGTGCGGCAGTATATTCTGCCGGCCGGCGGGTCGGGATATGAATTGGAATTTGCCGACCTGCGTGGGCAGCCAGAGCCGATGGCGTCGCTGAGCGGGCTCATTACGGAAAGGTTCAGGGCCTCTATCGACCTGGGACATGGACCTTTGGCGCGATGGGCGCTGTACAGGACCGCAGACGACACCTGGGCCTTTGCCTGCGTTATGCATCACATCGTCAGTGACGGATGGTCCATGCGCGTGCTGTTCGGAGAACTGCTCGAAATTTACCGGGCTTACTGCAGCGGACAGCAGCATTCACTGGCGCCGTTGCGAATTCAATACAAGGACTATGCGGCCTGGCAGCAGGAGCGTCTGGCCGGATCGGGGTTGACCGAACAGCGGGACTACTGGCTTGCCCAGCTGGGAGGAGATCTTCCGGTGCTCGATCTGCCCGGGGACAATAAGCGTCCGGCTATAAAAACCTATAACGGAGGTATCGTAAGGAGTGTGCTGCCGCCTGACGTCAGCCACGAACTAAAGACACTGAGTCATGCACAGGGAAGTACATTTTTCGTTGGCCTGCTTTCGGTGGTCAATGCATTGCTATACAAATACACAGGTCAGAAGGATCTCGTGATCGGTACGCTGGTGGCGGGCCGGGGTCATGCGGACCTCGAAAGCCAGATCGGATTCTATGTCAACACGCTGGCGCTGAGGTTCAGGTTCGACGACACGGACAGCCTGCGCAGCCTGATGGAGAAAACAAAAGACGTGGTATTCGATGCGTACAGGAACCAGGACTATCCCTTTGACGAGCTGGTCAACGCGTTGAAGGTGCGCCGGGATATGAGCAGGAGCGCATTGTTCGATGTCATGGTCGTGCTGCATAATGAGGAGAAGACAGAAGAGTCGATGGCCAGGGCGTCCGACGGGCTGACGGTTGCCGAGTTCGGGGAATACGAGCGGCTGAACAGTAAATTCGATCTGACTTTCAATTTCGTGGAAAAGGGTGAGGAATTGCAGCTGGATATCGAGTATAACCGGGATATCTATGGGGCGGCGGCCGTGGAAAGACTTGTCCACCACTTCGCGCATCTGGCGGGAGCCCTTCTGAAGAAGTCGGGCACTCAGCTGAGATATATCGACCTTGTCGGCGCCGCAGAACGACGGGTATTGCTGGAGGAGTTCAATACGGTGGAGCAACCGGCAAGAAGAGAGAAGACGATCCACGGGATGTTCGAAGAAAGGGTCGCGCTTGGGCCCGATGTGGTGGCGCTGGTGTCAGGAGGAAGGGAATATTCTTACCGGGAAGTGAACGCAAGTGCGAACAGGCTGGCCGGTTATCTCAGGCACCACTACGCGCTGCGCCCGGATGATCTTGTCGGAATACAATTGCCCCACAGTCACTGGGCGGTGGTCTCGATATTGGCTGTCTTGAAGGCAGGAGCTGCGTATGTCCCGGTGGATCCGGACTACCCGCAGGAGCGAATGGCTTTTATGAAGGAGGACAGCGGCTGGCGGGTACTTATCGATGAAGAGGAGCTCGGGCGGTTCGCCCGTGAAGAGGACGAGTATGATCCGGGGAACGGCTCAACGACAGTACGGCCTGCGAACCTGGCCTATGTCATCTATACCTCCGGATCGACCGGGAAGCCAAAGGGTGTGATGGTCGAACACCGGAATGTCGTCTCCTTCTTTGGAAATTTCAAGGAGCGTTTTTGCCTGGAGGAAGGAATGACCCTGGGTGCAACTACTGGTTTTACTTTCGACATCTCGGTCCTGGAATTGCTGGGATCGCTGGTTTCGGGAATGAAACTGGTGATGCTGCCAGGAAAAGATCCGGCCGGGATATTAGAGCGGGTGATGGACCTGCGTGTCGATGTGCTGCAGGTGACGCCATCATGGCTGAACCAGATGCTGGACGCGTCGGGGGGAAGCATCGAGGGCCTCGCGGGTCTGAAAGTGCTGCTGGTAGGTGGCGAGGCGCTGGGAGAAAGAAATTTCCAGCGATTGAAGGGGCTTAGTACAACTAAGGTATTCTCCGTATACGGACCGACTGAAACGACGATCTGGAGCAGTGTGCTCGACGTGAATGCAAGCGACGTCCTTTCGCTGGGGTATCCGTTGAACGACGAGACGGTCGATATCCGGGACGCCTGGCAGAATCTGACGCCTATAGGCGTTGTCGGCGAGATATGTATCGGCGGCGCCGGTGTCGCGCGGGGCTATCTCCACAAGCCTGAGCTGACGGCGCAAAAATTTGTATCCGATCTTGTCCGGGAAGGGCTGCGGATCTACCGTACCGGGGATCTGGGCCGGTGGAGGCCGGATGGCACGATCGAATTCTTCGGCCGGGTGGACGATCAGATGAAGATCAACGGCTACCGGATCGAGCCCGGCGAAATAGAAAATGCGATCGGTGCTTTTCCGGGGGTCGAGGCGTCGGTCGTCACAGCCGCCCTGGACGAAAGGGGTGACAAGACCCTGGTTGCCTATATCGCAGGTAAGCAGGCTCCGGCCATTGCCGAGCTCAGGGCTTTCCTGAGCGCCAGGCTGCCCGTACATCTTTTGCCAGTCCACTATATCACAATGGAAGCGTTTCCCCTGAATTCGAGTGGCAAGGTCGACAAAAAGCGTCTGCCTGACCCGCTGGCCGTGATGGGCCGGGGAGAGGAGGAAAGCCCTGCCAATGAGGTCGAGGCAAAGATCGCAGGCATCTGGACGGAAATATTGAGCCGCGACAAAATGGGAATGCGGGATAATTTCTTCCTGCTGGGCGGGAATAGCCTTCGGGCGATACGCGTGCTGACCAGACTCAGGACGGAATTCGAGGTCGACATAAAGATCATCGAGGTATTCAATAATCCTACGATCGAATTGCTCGCCGGGGAAGTGGTCAGAAAGATATGGGCCAAACAGGGTGCCGGCGTCGGCGAGGACGAAAATATAATTGTAACCATATGAGCGCACGATCGATCATCGACGAATTGCTGAAAGGGAGGCTGTCCGTCCGAATGCAGGAGGGTAGCCTTGCAATCGTGGGCCCGAAGGAAAATATTACTCCTGCGGTTGTCGAGCTGGTGAGGAATAACAAAGCTATTCTGGTGGCCTACCTGGAGGGCAGCGGTGACCTGGGAATGTCTCTTCCCGGCGACGGGGCTGCGGAGAATGATCTTGGGATACGTCCCGGGGGGCAGCGTAGTCCCCGGAAGCTGCGACAGCTGGATTTCAGCCTGTTCTATTTCGGGAATGCCTGCGAACGACAGCAGAGGGCGTCAACCGTCTACGATCTTCTCCTGCGTGGAGCTGCGTATGCAGACCTCAATGGGTACTCGGCAGTGTGGGTCCCGGAGCGGCATTTCGATGAGTTCGGCGGCCTGTATCCGAGTCCTGCTACATTGGCGGCGGCGCTGGCAGTCATAACAAAGAATATCGGGATCCGTGCGGGTAGCGTGGTCGTCCCTTTACACCACCCGGTGCGGATCGCAGAAGACTGGTCGGTCGTCGACAATTTGTCCGGAGGACGGGTTGGGATAGCCTGTGCGTCGGGCTGGCACCCGAACGATTTTGTCCTGGCGCCTGAGAATTACCTGCGACGAAGGGAGGTCGTATTCGAGCATATAGGCATCATTCAGCAGCTGTGGCGGGGGGAGAAAGTGGCGATGGTCGACGGCGGCGGGGCCGAAAAATCCGTTCGCCTCTTTCCACGACCGGTCCGGGCCGAGCTGCCTGTCTGGATCACGTCGGCCGGAAAGGCCGACACGTTTGCGTCTGCCGGAAGAACGGGGGCAATGGTTCTGACGCATCTGCTGGGAGAGAACCTGGAACAGCTGGAGGAGAAGATCCGCATTTACCGCAAAGCTTATCACGATGCCGGGCACCCGCAAGGAGGGGACAAGGTGGCGCTGATGCTTCATACCTATGTCGGTGAAAATGAAGAGGACGTTCTTGCCAGGGCCCGAAAGCCTTTTATCAGCTATCTCCGGAGCTCGCTGGGTTTGATGAGGAATCTGGCGGCGAGTCTGGGTATCGACGCCGATGCGGGGAGGATCACCGCGGAGGATCTCGAAGGGATGCTCGACTATGCCTTTACCCGGTATATTTCCCATTCCAGTCTTATCGGCGGCAGGGAAAAGATGATCGGGATGCTTTACCGGCTCAGCGATATCGGGGTCGACGAGGTGGCCTGTCTGATCGATTTCGGGATAGACGAACGATCGGTGATGAAAGGCCTGGAGGACCTGACGATACTAAAAGACACTTACCTAAAGGAAGTCAACCTACTATAATATGGAAGTTAAAGGAATTATTGACGAGCTGATCAGCAGGAATATCAGCGTAAAGGTCAGGGAAGACGAGCTAAAGCTGATCGGCGCCCGTGAAGATATAACCCCCGCTCTCATCGCGGGTATCCGGGGCAACAAGGCAGCTTTGCTGGAATATTTCCGGGCTTCGTCATCTTCGCAGTATTCGCCGGCGGAGATCCCGAATCTCGCGAAGGCCGACGCCTATCAGGTGTCGGCGGCCCAGCGGCGAATGTGGGTCATCTCCCAGCTGGAAGAGGCGAATATTGCCTATAATATGCCGGGCGCTTATACTTTCGACGGTTATCTGGATGAAGTGGCGCTGGAGGAGTGCTTCAATATATTGGTTCGCCGTCACGAAAGCCTCCGGACGGTATTTCGGATAAATGGGCAGGGAGAGCTGCTGCAGCATATCCTTTCGCCGGAGGCGTCGGGCTTTCGACTGGAAAAAAGGGATCTCCGCGGTGCTCCATCGGGGATGGAACGGCTCCGGGAGCTGGCCCAGGCGGGCTATGTCAGACCTTTCAACCTGGCCGAGGGGCCATTGCTGACCGCCACATTATACCGTGTAACCGGCGCGAAATGGGTATTGGTCTACGTTATGCACCACATCATCAGCGATGGTTGGTCGCTGGGGGTACTGATAAAAGAGCTGCTGATCCTGTACAAAATGCGGACGGAAGGGCTGAGCGGCTCGTTGCCGGAATTGCGTATCCAGTACAAGGATTACGTGGGCTGGCTGTCGCGCAGGTCAGAAGGCGACGCCATGTCGCGGCACCGCGAGTATTGGCTGAAGCAGCTAGGCGGCAATTTGCCGGTGCTCGATCTTATCGGCGATAAGGCGCGGCCGGCGACTAAGTCCTATTCCGGAGGCATTCGTACGCGTATCATCGGCAGGGACGTGAAAACGACTTACCAGCGGCTGCTTCAGCAGGAGGGGGCAACTCTGTTCATGGGTCTGCTGGCAGCGGTGAACGTTCTTCTTGGAAAATATACGGACCAGGACGAGATCGTTGTCGGAAGTCCTGTAGCAGGAAGAGAACATCCTGATCTGGAAGGTCAGATCGGGCTTTATGTGAATACGCTGCCTTTCCGCGTACGCAGCGACCGGTCTCGGGGGTTTCGCGCACTTCTCAGAGAAGTACGGCAGCTGACGCTGGATGCTTATGAGCATCAGGCTTATCCCTTTAATGAGCTGGTGGATGATCTGGGTGTGCAGCGGGAAATGGGCAGGCATCCGTTGTTCGACGTGATGATAGTCCTGCAGAATACGGAAAATGACAAAAAGCAAATGGCCAGTGACGCCGGACCGTTCACAGTAGGTCAGTATGGAGACGCGGGTCATGTGGTCAGCAAATTCGACCTGCTGTTCGCCTTTGTAGAGATCGGCGATCAGCTGCAAATGGGTGTCGAATACAGCGCCGATCTTTTTGAACCCGCTACTGCAGACAGGATAGCGGAGCATTTCGAGACGCTCCTGCGCCGTATCGTGGAAAATGAAGACGCGCCGATAGGACAGCTCAGCTATCTGGACGAAGGCGAGACGGAACTCGTATTATCAGGATTCAATGAATGTCCTGTCAATTTTTCGACGGACACGACTATTTTGGACGTGATCGAACGCAGGGTCAACCTGGCGCCGGAGAGCAGCTGCGTGGAGTTGGAAGGGGAAGAGTGGACATATGGTCGGGTTTGGCATACAGCGGGCCTGTTGAGCCTTTATTTAAGAGAAAGTTGTGGCGTTCGATCTGGCGACCTGATTGGTATCCGCCTTGAGCGCGGGCCGCGCCTGATCGTTGCGATGCTGGCGGTGATGAGGGCCGGCGGGGCTTTTCTGCCGCTGGACCCCGTATATCCGGAAGAGCGCATCGGGTTCATGATCGAAAACAGCGAATGCGACCTTGTATTCGACGGTCCGGCGTGGGATAGATTTGACCGGGCAGAGGCCCTGCCGGGCTCTGGTGATGTTGGACCGGGGCCCGGGCTGAATGATCTGGCCTATGTCCTTTTCACTTCCGGGTCGACAGGGACGCCAAGGGCCGTTATGATAGAGCATGGTGCGCTGGCCAATTCTATTCTCGCCCAGCAACAGATAATGAATATCGGGCCGGAGGAGCGGAACCTTCAATTTTGTTCGTCGTCGTTCGACGCCTCGCTATTCGAGATCTTTATCACGTTGATAGCGGGAGCCACGCTGTATATCGCCCCTGACTCTGTAAAGACCGACCCGGTATTGCTCCAGCAGATGGTCAGCGCGAATCGTATTACCATGGTAACGGTCCCGCCTTCCTGGTTGAAGCAGCTGGATGCCGCTGCGATGCCCTCGGTGAAAAAATGGGTCACGGGAGGAGACCGGATCACTGCCGCAACAGTTGCCGCTTTTTCGGCGGGCGGAACCTATTACAATGCCTACGGGCCTACGGAAGCTTGTATAACAGCCACCATATTTGTGGTGCAAGGCGAGTCTCAACCTGTGTCGGGACTATTGCCCATAGGGCGTCCGATACCGGGAGTACGCACTTATGTGCTGGACAGCGAAGGCATGCCCTGTGCACGAGGCGTGGTCGGAGAACTCTATATCGGAGGGGCAGGTGTGGCGCGGGGCTATCTGAACAACCCTGCGGAGACTTCGGCGAAGTTTGTAGCCGACCCTCTGGCGCCCGGGAAAAAAATGTACCGGACGGGTGATTTTGTCCGATGGCTTGAGGACGGTAATCTGGAGTTCAGGGGACGGAAGGACAGGCAGGCCAAGATCCGTGGATACCGGATAGAGCTGTCCGAGATCGAAGCCGTTCTTCGCGGGAATCCAGCCGTCGATTCGGCGCTGGTGCTGGCGCGGCCGCATCCAGTCACTCGTGAGGAGCAGCTGGTGGCATACCTTACAGGAAAAGAGCTCCCGGACCCCCAGGTATTGCGGGCGTTCATGAACCAGTATCTGCCGGCCTATATGGCGCCCTCCGTCATAATCCCGCTGGAAAAATTTCCGTTAACGCAGAACGGGAAGATCGATACGGCGATGCTTCCGTCTTCCGGTTCCAGTCTTCCGGTCCGGCATAGCGTCGCGCCGGAAAGTCGTCTCGAAAAGATGCTGGTGGCGATCTGGGAGGAGGTATTGGGGAAAAAAGGGATAGGCATCAACGATAATTTTTTTGAGCTCGGAGGTCATTCGATACTGGCGGCCAGGATGGTGCCGCTCATGAATAAGGTGCCCGGAGCCGCGCTGAGTATCCGGGATCTTTTCCGCTGCCCTACGATCGAAGAGCTGAGTGTGGTTATACGGGAAGGGGCTGCTGGGCGGAAAAGCGATATTATTGATCTGAGGAAGGAGTGCCAGTTCCGAATCGGTCCTGACGACCTGGAAGGGCTTCCGACACACCGGCATTCGCCAGAACGGATACTGCTGACGGGCGCGACGGGGTTCGTGGGCATTTATCTGCTGAAAGAGCTGCTCGTCCAAACTGAAGCCGTGATCTACTGTCTTGTACGGGCGAAAGACAGCAGCCTCGCCAAACAGCGGATAGTGGACGGGCTTGTGCAGTACGGACTTTATGCGGCAAGCGATGAGGGCCGGATCGTTGCCATTACAGGTGAACTGGCCGAGCCCCGCCTTGGTATCGGAGACCAGGAATATGCCATGCTTTCCACCAGCGTGGATCATATCTATCATTGCGGCGCAAATATGGACCTGCTTTCCGACTACCATCGTCTGAAGCCAGCAAATGTCGGCGGAACCGCTGAGCTTATCCGGCTGGCGACCTGCGGGAAGCTGAAAAAGGTCATTTATATTTCGACCCTTTCGGTGTTCGCCAACAGACCCGGTATACGTTATGAGCGTGATCCGATCGACGGAGAAACGCATTTTGCCGCGTCCGGTTATGCGGGGTCAAAATGGGTTGGCGAAAAGATCGTGTTGAATGCGATGGCAGACGGCCTCCCGGGGCAGGTCATTCGTCTGGGGCTGGTCACCGGCGATACCACAACTGGAAAAATGCCGCCTGATCAGTGGTTTGCACGGCTGCTGCAAACCTGTTACCGGATGGGTGTTTTCCCGCAAGAGTTCGCGGTGCCTGCAATGCCCGTGGACTGGACCGCCAGGTCGATCGTTCGACTTTCCCTGCTGGGTAAGGAAGAGCCTGATATTTTTCATTTGTGCAATCCGGATAAGATACCGATGGAGCGGTTCTTTACAACGGCAGAAGGGCTGGATGGAGAAATTTCCATGACCGATAGCCGGGACTGGCTGGGGCGACTTTATGCCATGTCCGCATCGACGGTTCTGCCGATCCTGCCCTTACTGGATCCCGGAGCGGGCGGGGGGCCGGACAATGACGAAAGGGCCGCCTTTTCTGTGAATATGGATTACCGGTATTCCTGCGAGGAAACAATGCAATTCCTGGGCGATGAACCTTCGCCATTTGGCTCTGAAGGCTCTTTTTATAAAAAATATTTAATGGCGGTGGCGCCTGATAAAGCAAAAAACCTAGTAAAATGAAAGTGGAATCCTGGTATGCAAAACCCAATCTCGTGATCGAACCGCTGTTCGACAGATGGTATGCGTGGTCTCATCTTATCTCTCCGGCTACCGCAGCGATGAATATTGTCGGCCGGCACCTGAAGATCATGAATTCATATATTCAGTCTGCCCAGATACACCAGGCAGCGGTAAAGAACCCAAAAATGCTGGGGGGACCCTTTATGGACTATAAGACCCTCAGGGTGGATGAGGTCAGACAGCTGAGGGACCGGACGATGCGACGGCAGGAGAAGATGATCCGGTTCGCCGAGGCGATCACCGAGCTCGACGCGATGCTTAAGAAGCTGGCAAAAGGCTATGCTCTCGAGGACCTTTATGATAAAGTTCCGGAGATACTCAAGGGGTACGTTGAGCTGACCTATGATCTGAACAATAACCCGTCCTTTCGTCTGTTCGAGTCGCTGTTGTATAACAGCGAGTTCTTTGACAAGTCCTACCAGAGTATAGCGCTCTGGGTCACGGAAAACGACGAGCGGCCTTTTTGTCTGAGTACGGCCAGGCTGGACGAACCCCATGTACTGCATCTGGACATACCATTCGATCATCCCGGAATCGATATGCTAAGCAGAATGAAGCGTGAAGGCGGGTCGATCGACCAGGTTGCGGAGGTGTTGGGGATAACCGCGGACCAGCGCGCGCTGTTCGACACATTCTTCACCCGGGAGCGTCAGCCGGCCTACAAAAGGTATACCGGACCGTATGCCCGCATGCGTTATTTCGGGCACGCCTGTATCCTGATCGAGACCAGGGATGTCAGTATCCTGGTGGATCCCCTGATCAGCTATTACGGATACCAGTCCACCGTCGAGCATTTTTCCGATATTGATATTCCCGATGAGATCGACTATGTGCTGATCACGCACAACCATCAGGACCATATTCTTTTCGAGACCCTGCTGCCCCTTCGCCATAAGATAAAGAACATTATCGTCCCGAGGACCAATACGGGCGCGCTGCAGGACCCCAACCTCAAGATGGTGTTCAACCGCACCGGGTTCAGGAATGTATACGAGATCGACAATATGGAGGAGATCCGGTTCGAGAATATAGTGGTGACGGGTATTCCGTTCACGGGCGAGCACAGCGATCTGAATATTCAGGCCAAATCCTGCTATCATATCGCCATCAATGATTTTACCTTTCTGTTCGTGGCCGATTCGAGAATCGTAGAGGCAAGGCTATACGATCATGTGCATCGCGCGATCGGGGATGTCGACGTGGTCTTTCTGGGGATGGAATGTGACGGAGCTCCGCTGACATGGCTATACGGCCCGCTGTTGACCGAAGAGCTTGCCCGCGATAAGGATCAATCCCGGCGGCTTTCGGGGTCGAATTTTGAAAAGGGGATACACCTTGTGAATATTTTCCATCCGAAGGAGGTGTACGTATATGCGATGGGGCAGGAACCCTGGCTGGAATTCATCAGTACGGTCCGTTATACGGAGGAGTCAAATCCAATAGTCCAGTCGAACCGGCTCGTGAGTGAGTGCGAGGCGCGGGGCGTAGTTGCCGAGCGGCTGTTTGGCGAAAAGGAAATCCTTTATGAATATGAAAAAGCTCTCGTTTAAAATACCTATAATCTGATCCATTGAAGCGGCTATTTCAACTATTATTGCCCGTTATCGGCCGCGCAGGCGCGTTCCGGTATGTTTTGCTTGGACTGATCACCGGTCTTACCAGCTTTCTTTTCATTAATCTTGTCAACAGGGTAGTGGCCGTGCTCATTGGGGGGGGCTTCACGCAGATCAGCCGGGAGTATATGACACTGTTTGCGGCCGTGATCCTGGCGTTCGTTTGGGCGAGAAGAGAGCTGGCGATGACCAGCATCAATTTGTCGTTGCGTATTTCCTGGGCCCTCCGAAAGAAAATATTGTCTCTGGTCCTTGCCGCCAATTACAGGCAGTTCTCGGGGCGGGAAAGCCTGGTACAGTCGGCTATCGTCAACGACGTAGGGTCGCTGACCAATGCAGCGCTCAGCATCATCGATTTTTCGATCGCGCTGATCATGGCGCTTGCCTGTCTGGTCTACCTCTCTACGATCTCCGTGATCCTTTTCCTGTTGACGCTGGTGGTGGTTGCGGCGGGGGTGATGATCTATTATATTACTTCCAGGGCCAATATCCGGAGTCTGGAGCAGAGCCGGCAGCTGGAGACGGTATTTCATGCCAACGTGGGCGCCGTTCTGACGGGTTTTAAAGAATTGTGCATCACGCCGGAAAAAGGCAGGTATATCTATGAAAACCGGGTTGCTCCAAATGCGGAGGCGTCATACAGACATGACCTGTCCGCGCTGTCTGGGTTTGTCAATAATCAGGTCATCGGGCAGGTATTCTTTTATGTGCTGGTGGCGTCCATTCTGGTAGTGTTCAGCGTCACGCTCGGCATAGTGCCGTCCTCCGTAGTGAGCTATGTCTTTACGCTCATGTACCTGCTCGGCGCGATCGTGACGGTGATGTCGCAGCTGCCCACCCTGCACCGGGCGGAGATCGCATCGCGCCAGCTGGAAGCGCTGAAGGTGCAGCTGGAAGAGGTCGCCGAACCGGCGGTTTCCGAGTCTTCTGCGGACTTCGGGAACGCTTTCCAGAAGCTGGTCATCCGGGATGTGGAGTTCTCCTTTTCGGCAGATCCGGCATCCTTTCGTATCGGTCCCATATCGCTGCAGCTGCTGAAGGGCGAGACGGTATTCATCTATGGCGGCAACGGCAGCGGAAAGACAACGCTCTTATACGTGATACTGGGGCTATACTGGCGCGGCGGGGGAGACATCCTGCTGAACGGAACGGTGCTCCGCCGCGCAAACTATGCCGACTACCGCAGGTTGTTTGCGGTCGTTTTCAATGATTTTTACCTCTTCGACGAATTTTTGGCGGACGTTGAGCCCGACGAAGGTCTCTGGCGTCAATATCTCGAGCTTTTCGAGCTGCAGGGGAAGGTGGAGCTGAAAGGGAGACAGCTTTCGACAACGGATCTGTCCACCGGGCAGCGCAAGCGGCTGGCGCTGATCCTGGCGCTGATGGAGAAGAAGCCCATCCTTGTCCTTGACGAGTGGGCGGCGGATCAGGACCCGCATTTCAGAATGAAGTTCTATGCCCGGATCATTCCCTTTCTGAATGCCAGCGGGACAACGGTACTTGCCATCACGCACGACGATCGGTATTACAGTCGCGCCAGCAGGCTTTACAAGATGGACGAGGGGGCGCTGGCTGTGGACGACGGACGGGGGTTTGGCGACACCGAGCCCGCCATTCAATTTTCATACAACGGAGACCAATGAGAAAACCAATCGTATTCATGTTCCATTTTGCCGGAGGGAACTGCTATTCATTCGATTTTCTGAAACCTCACTTGCGGGATTTCGAGATCGTCACGCCGGAATTGCCGGGCAGGGGGCGAAGAATAAATGAGACGCTCATCAGAGATTTCGATCAGGCTGCGCTGGACCTCTACTCGCAGATGGCCAGGCGGCTGACCTTCGGATCTTTTATCATCTACGGCCATAGTATGGGGGCGTATCTGGGTTTGCGGGTTGTCTCTCTGCTGGAGCAGCAGGGGCTCTCTCCCTCATATCTCATCGTCAGCGGCAATCCAGGACCCGGGGCTGTCGACGACGGCAGCGCGCCGGTCCGCCACCTTATGGAGAGGTCGAGGTTTGCCGATGAGCTTGCGTTGCTGGGTGGAACACCCCGCGAGCTGATCGAAAATGACGATCTGTTCAATTATATAGAACCAATTTTGCGTGCGGATTTCCAGGTAGCTGAGCGGAATGCGCTCGCCGATGAGCCACCGGTGAATTGCCCGTTGCACGCCATTATGGGAAGCCTTGAAGAGAATACAGAGGCCATCGATAACTGGGGCCGTTACACTGCGGCCAGCTTCACAAGTCAACTGCTGGACGGCGACCATTTCTTTATCCGGCGCCATCCTCACGAGATCGCGGGGATCATACGGAAATGTCATTTATCTGCTCATCCGGAGGCCTCCTTCTGACCGACACAAGAACCAACCACATATGGAATTTTCGTTGCAAATGCCTGACAACGGCGGTTTTCCGGGTATCGCCGGGTTTGGCGAACCGGCTTATCACCTGTTCTTTGACACTGTCGTCGCCTATCATGACGCAGAGGGGCGAAAGGAAGATGCTGTAAACCCTTTTCCGGAAGACAGTCTGGAATCATTGTTCTTTTCCAAATGCTATATCGATACGCTGCAGTGGCACGCGGAGGATGATATCCGTGATCCGGCGATCCAGCCTGAAAAAGCGCTGGCTATCAAACGGCGCATCGACGGTCTAAATCAAGAGAGGACAGATCTCGTGGAGTCCATCGACAGTCGTATTCTGAGTCGCTATGCGGCCGTGGCGGCCCGCCCGGAAGCCAGGGTCAACAGTGAAACGCCGGCCTGGGCGCTGGACAGGCTTTCGATACTCGCATTGAAGATCTACCATACGGAGGCTGAAGTAAAGCGGCCTGACGCGCCGGCGGAACATATTGAACGCTGCAGGAGGCGGCTGGATGTGTTGTATGATCAGCGCGGGGATCTCTGCCGAAGCATCGACGAATTGTTGCTGGATATCTCCTCCGGCGTAAAATATATGCGGACGTACCGCCAGATGAAAATGTACAACGATCCGGCACTGAATCCAGTGCTTTACAAAACTGTAAAACAAAAAACGAATCCAGTTGGACCAGGACTATAATGCTACGGCTACCGCCATAGATCGAATCACGGCCACGGCATCGGGTCGCCCCGTCCGGAAGGCTCTGCTGCTTTACGAGGAGATCATCCAGTATATCGGCGACTGCTGTCTTCGATTTGACAAGTTCAGGTATCTGAACAATTTTCTTAATGGCGCCGAGGTGGACATCAATTTCACCAAACCACAAAATGCCAAATTCGCCGAGGGGCTTTTGACAAATAACCCTTACTTGCGAAAGGTTACGCTGCTGGAATGGGACGAGATCGATTTTTCCGCGTACGACGTGTTGTATTGTATCGCCTATGACGAGCGTCGTCTGCTGTCATATCTCCATAAACATTACGGAGGTTTGCAGGGCAACGGCGGCCTTTGTCCCGCGGTGTTCTCCCTGTCGGCACAGATACTCAAGCCCCAGGCGGACAGTCATCCGGTATTCACGGTTAATGATGAACTTGCGCTATTCGTACGGGATCAGGGCCCCGGTGAGCTATATATCAGCGATGCCGAGCGGGACTGGGCGGGGGAGTGGCTGGCTTCTCAGGGGTTAAAAGCCGGGGAAGACCTTTTTGTGGTCGTTGACTCCTCCTCTTCCAGGGAAAAGCTGCTTAAGATGACGGTATATTTTGAGTTGCTCGCAGCGCTTCTGGACGAAAGGAATGCGAGAGTGCTGATCTTTGACGAGAACGATATAGGCAAGAGACAGTTCTACGCGCAGTGGCTGAATCCGGAGCGCATGGCAAAGCTGATCTTTTCGAGGTCTTTCAGCCTGCGGCAGAATCTTTGCCTGATCGCGTCGAGGCAAACCTGCCTGATCTTCGGCCCGTGTACGGGACTTATGCATTGCTCGTCAGCGATCTACAATTATTTTTCGTCGAAGGGACCAGATGGCGGCCGGCTGCCGCTGATGATCACCTATACGGGTTATTATGAGGACAGAGAAAAGAATGCGGCATTCTGGTGGGGGAATGCCCCGCTGATACATTGCCTGCAGCTGAAGCGGCGGGGAGGCGATAAGGCCCTTGCCGTCCTGAATGACCTTCCCGCCGCGGCACGAAACGATAATGATAATCTTCCCTGCAGTGAATACAGCCCGGGCATGCTGATGGCATTCATCGGGCAACGCCTCCGGACGTTGCGTGCGCAGGCAAAATAAAAAAAAGCGATATATGCGATCTACTCTTGAGCGTCTTATCGGGAATGGAAAAAATATTGACAGTCTTGCTGTCAGGAGCTTACTTCTGCTGTATGAGGACGAGATCATCGCACTGGGGGACTGTTGTGTTCGGTTCGACAAGCTTCGCTATTTTCACAGTTATTTTAAAAATGCCAAGGTCGCGATCAATTTTACCAATAAGAAAAACCTGAAATTCGCAGATGGGTTCCTGAAAAATAACCCGTATATCGAAAAGTATTCCAATCTTGCCTGGGCGGATATCGATTTCAGGGACTATGACCTTGTATTCTGTATAACGTCCGACGAGCCGGCGTTTCTGAGTTATCTGGATCAGGAATATGGTTCCGATATCGAAAGCGGCGAGCTGCGATTGGCCGTGTTCTCCATCTCGAAGCTGATCATCAAGCCGCAGATTGGCGTCAGGTATGTTTTCCCTGTGATCGGAGAGCTGGAAGCCTATATCAGGGCGCCGCGTCCGGGGGAGCTGTATCTGAGCGATGCCGAACGCAACTGGGGTGACCGCTGGCTCGAAGAGCGCGGGTTGAAGGAAAATGAGGACCTGTATATTATCGTCGATTCATCGGCGGTCCGGAGCAAGATACTGGCTATGCCGGTCCATCTGGAGATGATCCGGAATTTCGTGGCAAAGCCGAATACCAGGCTGCTCATTTTTGATGAAAAGGGGCTGGGCAAGGAGGAATTCTACAGGAAGTGTCTTGGTGATGCTGCGGTCAGCCGGATGATCTTTTCCCGAAAGCTGAGTCTGAGGGAGGACCTTTGTTTGCTGGCGTCCAGGTATACGCGGCTGATCCTGGGCCCCTGTACGGGTCTGATGCATTGTTCTTCCAGTATTTATAACCATTATGTCGCCGGGGGAATGCCCCAGTGGACGGCGCCGGCGATCGTCGTCTATACGGGCCGGTATGATAAGGACAACTACAATGTCGACGTCTGGTGGGGAAGCTCTCCGCTGGTCACCTGTCTGTTGCTTCTGCCGGGGCAGGGCAGAAAAGAGATCGTCCGGCTTACCGATCTGCCGGCGGCTCAGCGGAAAGAGAACAATTCTTTGCCGTGCAGCGAATATACCGCGCCCCAGCTGATCGGACTGATCGACCGGCTGATGGCGGCCAGGTGTCAGGCCGTTTGAGCAGGATCTTTTCAATCTTCAAAAATCTTATTTTATATGCGATCTCGTCTGTCGCTGCGCTTTCTCTTCCCGCTGGGCGCGCTCATCCTTTTGATCGTCGCGCTGTCCGGAAATATTTATTCGGTACCGCCTCCGGGAATGCTGATCGATCCATTTGTGGGCGCGATACAAAACGAACGGCCGGCTGGGGCGATGGCGCGGGAGATGACTCTCGGTGGACTCCGTGACCCGGTGCGTGTTGTATTCGATGAAAGGGAGGTGCCGCATATTTTCGCAGGGAATGAGGCCGATCTTTTCTTTGCACAGGGTTATGTGATGGCCTCGCTGCGGTTGTGGCAGATGGATTTTATCAGCTATGCCTCTGCGGGACGCCTGGCGGAGATATTCGGGAGCGAGCGGCTCGGCTATGACCGGAACCAGCGACGGATCGGCATTTTGGAGGCGGCCAGACAATCGCTTGCGCTGATGATGCAGGACCAGGAGACCAGGGTTGCGCTGACTTCGATGACTAAAGGGATCAACGCCTATATAGATCAGCTGGGATATCGCGATCTGCCGCTGGAGTATAAGCTGCTGAACTACCGGCCCGAAGCCTGGACCGAGTTGAAATCGGTGCTGATATTAAAGTATATGGCCAATACCCTGTCGGGGTATGACGAAGATTTTAATGTGACCAATCTCATGCTGGTGCTCGGGGAAGCCAGGTTCAATCAATATTTCCGCGACTATTATCCGGCGATGAGCCCGATAGTCGCCAATGGAGCGGCGCCTGTCAATCCGTCCCTGGCCTGGTGCACGAAGCCTGCCTACCTGGACTACGATTTCCTTTCTTCCGGCAGCGTGATCTCGAAAAGCGATTATAATCCCCGGCTGGGTAGCAACAGCTGGGCCGTCTCCGGCAAAAAGACACGGTCGGGGCATCCCATTCTGTGCAGCGATCCCCACCTGAACCTTTCGCTGCCGGCGATCTGGCTGGAAATGCAGCTGTGTGCACCGGGGATCAACGTTTACGGTGTCAGCATACCTGGTACGCCGGCGGTGATCATCGGATTCAACCGCGATATCGCCTGGGGCGTCACGAATGGCGCGGACGATGTCAAGGACTGGTATAAATTAAAGATCTCGAGTGACTATGGCAAATACGAGCTGGACGGTCAGTGGAAGAATATCGATCGCAGGGTGGAAGAGATCAGGCGGCGGGGAGAAAAGCCGTTCTACGATACCGTCTATAATACGGTCCAGGGGCCGATCGTCAGCACAAAGAGTTTTCCCGGGGAACATCCCGAATATCTTGACCATGCCATGCACTGGATGATGGCGCGGCCGTCCAACGAGTTTCTGACCTTTATCCTGCTGAACAAGGCCCACAACTATGACGACTATGAACGGGCTCTCCGGCATTACTCCTGTCCGATACAGAATTTCACGTTTGCGTGCCGGGACAATACTATTGCGATCGATCATCAGGGAAGCATGCCCGTCAAATGGCCGGGGCAGGGGAGGTTCGTCCTTGACGGAACGACAAGTGCACATTTGTATCAGCGCGATATACCGCAGGATAGCCTGCCGCATCTTCGGGATCCGGCTTGTCATTATGTGTTTTCGGCCAATCAGCGGCCGACGGGTTCTGCTTATGGGTATTACTATAACGGGAACTACCGGGAGAACAGGGCCAATAGGATCAGGGAGCTGCTCGCGGCAGATACGGGGATCGACGTCGCCGGGATGGAGGCGATGCAGCTTGACAATACCAGCTATTTCGCGGAGATCGCGCTGCCGGTGCTCCTGAAGGTCGTCAACGGAGAAGGGTATACTCCACAGGAGCAGGCCGATCTGCAATCTCTGGCGGCCTGGAAAGGCAGTTTCGGCAGAGATGACACGACGGCGGGCCTGTTCTATCTCTGGTGGAACAAAGTCCGGGAGTACACCTGGGACGAGTTCGGGCAGTACAAGTTCGACTCCAAAACACCCGGAGACGAGGTCTTGCTCGACCTGATACAGCACGATACCGCGAATGCCTATTTCGACAAGCTGGGTACTCCGGCGAAGGAGACGGCAAGAGATATTGTCCGGGTAGCTTTTGTCGCCGCCGCTGCAGAGTTCGACAAGTTCAGAAAGAGCAGGGATATAAAATGGGGCGATCATAATATCGTCCATATCGATCATCTGTTGAAGGTTGGCCAGCTTGGTATCAACGGGTTGCCTTCCGGCGGGTATTCGGAGACGATCAACGCCATTTCTTCCCGTTGGGGCCCTTCGTGGCGGATGGTCGTTGAGTTGGGGGACCGGCCGGTTGCCTACGGCATTTATCCGGGAGGGCAGTCGGGAAATCCGGGCAGCGGCCACTACAGTGATTTTGTTGCTGACTGGAACCAGGGCCGGTACTATCCGCTGCACTATTTTTTGTCTCCTGCCGAAGCCCGCGCGGGCAATAGCGGGCTGTGGACGCTTCATCCATGAACAGCTAAACCAGTATAAAGATGTCGCAGAGAATCAAACGCAGCGCGCTGCTGCTGATCGTCGTAATGGCGATCGTGGTCTTCGTCAAAATGATCCCGGGTGCAGCCTGGTGGAGTTGTGTCATTCCGATAGTTGCGCTTGGTGTATGGGTCGGGCTGAAAAAATGGACGGTCGCCGGTCTGGGCATTGGGTTTCTGGCGGGTTTTCTGCTATGGCCGGGTGCGATCCTCTTTTTTCACTGGCGGTATCAGGGGGGCTTGCTGCCCAGGCTGGGCCTTGCAGGCATGGTCATTTTTCTCCTGGCCGCCGGACTTACCGGCGGTCTGCTGTGTGGTCTCGCCCTGTATACCGGAAAGACGATCGCTACCGGCAAAAGCAACGAGCCGGCATTGCCCGACTAGTCCGCTTTTTACCAATAAAAAAATAAAAAACAATATGAGAAATCAAGTAAGAACGATAACCATCGTTGGCGGCGGTACCGCCGGCTGGATGACGGCCGCCTATCTCAACAAGGTCTTTGGGGAAAAAATTTCGATACGGCTGGTCGAGTCGCCGACCATATCGACCATTGGGGTGGGGGAAGCCACATTCAGTACGATAAAACTATTCTTCGACTATCTTGAGCTGGACGAGGCGGACTGGATGCCCGAGTGCAACGGAAGTTATAAGCTGGCCATTAAGTTCGTCGACTGGAACCGCGAAAGGCGGCATTTTTATCATCCCTTCCAGCGCCACGAGATCGTGGATGGTTTTAGTATCGGGGAATGGTGGCTGAAGCTGAAGGACCAGCTGGGGCATTACGATTATTCCTGTTTTACCGTTCCATATCTCTGCGACAACCAGCGGTCGCCGCGCTATCTGGACGGAAGGGTTTACGATGCCAAAGTGTGCGACTATTTCCAACCGGATATGGCGTTCAGGAAGAACATGCTTTCGAACCTTACCATACAGTATCCTTATGCGTATCATTTCAACGCGGGGCTGCTGGCCACCTATCTGCAAAAATACGCTGTAAGGAATGGCGTAGTCCATATAAAGGATGATGTCATGGATGTCAGGCTCGCGGACGACGGCAATATCCGGGGTGTTGTCACCAGGGAGCAGGGTGAAATAGACGGTGATCTGTTCATAGATTGCACGGGGTTCAGGGGATTACTGATCAATAAGGCGCTGAAAGAGCCCTTTATTTCCTTCTCCGATGCGCTGCTTTGCGACAGTGCGATCGCGATGCAGACGCCCAGAGACAACGCAGCGCAGGGGATGAATCCCTATACGACGGCGACGGCGTTGAAGTCGGGTTGGGTATGGAATATACCACTGTATGAACGCGACGGGGCCGGATATGTCTATTCGAGCGCGTTCGAAACCCCTGAACAGGCGGAAAGGGAGTTCAGGAAACATTTGGGAAGCGCGGCGGATAAATGCAATGCCCACCATATAAAGATGCGGATTGGCCGGTGCCGGAATGCGTGGGTGAAAAATTGCGTAGCGATCGGCCTTTCGAACGCTTTTGTCGAGCCCCTGGAATCTACCGGTATCTTCTTTATCCAGCATGGGATCGAAGAGCTGGTATCCGCCTTCCCCGACCGCACGATCGATCCGGCATTTGTCAACCAATACAATAAGGCGCTTGCGCGATGTGTAGACGGGGTCAAGGATTTTCTGACGATCCACTACGTTGCCAGCAACCGGGAAGACACACCTTTCTGGAAAGCGACCAAGGAGGAGATTAGACTGTCGGAGGAACTGGAAAGCCGTATGCAGCAGTGGAAGACAAATTTCCCAAATCCCAGGAATATCAATCAGAACTATCATGGATTCGAGGCCTATTCGTATTCTGTGATGCTGGAAGGGCTGGGTTATCTGCCGCAGCGAAGCCTGCCTGTGCTGGATCATATCGGTGACGGTCGTGCGCAGGAAGTATTCGGGGAGATATCGGAGAGGGCTAATTTTCTTACCAGGACCCTGCCTTCGTTATACGAATATCTGAGCTCGATACGTAAGACACACCGGCAGCTGGAGCTGCAGAGTGAATAATTTTTTTAACGCTTGCAATGAATACCTACACTTCAGTATTAGCGGCCGTGATCGTCATTCTTGCCATTACGTGGGCCTTCGGGCGTCTGTTGTCCCGGCTGGGGCAGCCTGCGGTAGTGGGAGAGATCTTTGGCGGGATCTTTTTAGGGCCTACGGTCGCCGGATTTTTTATGCCTGAGCTGACAGAGCGGCTGTTTTCGAATGAGATCCGACCTTTCTTACTGGTGCTGAGCAATTTCGGTCTTTCTATTTTTATGTTCGTCACCGGAATGGAAGTGGATTTTTCGCTGGTGGGAAAGAAACTGTCCAGGCAGACAGTTCTGTTGGTCGCCGCAAGTTTTACCATTCCCTTTCTGCTGGGTTTGGCGTATGGCGGCCATTATTTCGATCTGTTCGCCGGTAAGCAGGCTGATCCTGCGCGATTCGCCGTATTTGTAGGGATATCGCTGTCGATAACGGCCTTTCCGGTGCTGGCCAGAATACTGACCGAACATAATCTACTGAGCACGTGGATCGGGACGTTATTGCTGTTGTCGGCGAGCGTCCAGGATATATTGTCGCTGGTCCTGCTGACCTTTTCGGCTCCCGGGCCTTCGGCGGGTACCGCGGGCGGGCATATTGTCTTGCAGGTATCTCTGTTTGTCGCCGTCAATTTCCTTATGATGCGGCCGTTGCTGGCTTGGGTCTTCCGGCGGTTCAAGATAAAGACGCACACGATGAGAAATTATCTTGTGCTGCTCCTCGTCGTACTGCTGGTCAATTCCATCTGGACGGAGGTGATCGGGGTGCATACCGTATTCGGCGGCTTTGTCACGGGTCTGGTCGTACCGAGGAACTCCAAGCTGACCGGCTATCTCCTGGGCCGGCTAAAGGATCTGACGATGGCACTGTTCCTGCCGTTGTTTTTTGCCCTTACAGGGCTTAATGCCAATTTACGCACCCTTGCCGGGGTCAGCTATCTTTTTCCGGCGACGCTGCTGCTGGTGCTGGCAGTTGCGGGAAAGTATTTTTCCACCCTCTTCACGTTAAAAGGAATGGGTTACAGCTGGCGCGAGGCTTCGGGCGCCGGCGGGTTGAACAATGCCAAGGGGCTTATGGAGCTGGTGATCGCGAATATCGGTCTCAGCTCGGGCGTGATCTCGCGAGAACTGTATTCGATGCTGGTCCTCATTGCAATGGTATCGACCGTTCTGGCGACGCCCATATTCCGGCTCTCGGGGTGGCGACCCTATGCAGGGGGCGCGGTACCGGTTGCGCCGGAGGTCGAACTGGGATAAATAGTTGTCCATTCCAGCCGTTTTCCCTAAATTACAGGCACCATAAAACCTTGTATCCATGATGAATACGATTCGTATTGCCATTGTTATTGCATTTTTCTCCTTTATTTCCTGCCGGTCGAATGAGAATAAGTCCGGTTCTGCGGTAAATGCCACTATTTCTTTTACGGGTGATAATTTTAAAGAGAAGATCGAGTATTCAGGCGTGATCCGCCTCGACGAAAAGGACAGCACGATCCGGTCTATTTCTCCCGGAGGCTATGTTCGTCTACTGCGTAATAACCAGCGGGTGGTGGCGGAAGCGGGAGACAGTGGCAGGATCGTTTGTCATTATTTTAAGGATGACAAAGAGGTGCCTTTCCCCACGGAAGGCCAGCAGCTGCTCCGCGAGGCAGTACGCCAGATGATCAACAACGGATTCGATAATCACCGGTCTTCGGCGGTGTTTTTCAAGCATTCAAACAACGGTTAGCGTATGGGGCAAAATTATTCCAGGATAGCCTGGAGGAATCTGGTCAGGAACCGGATGACCTCGACGATCAATATTCTCGGTCTTGCGCTGGGTCTTACCATCGGTATCGTGATCATGCTGTGGACGCGGGATGAGGTGATCTACGACCAGTTTCATACAAACCTGAAGGACGTCTTCATTTTAATGAAGAATAAAAAGCAGGACGGAAATATTACGACGGGTCAGGCTACGGCCGCTCCGCTGGCGGCCGCGATCAGGAATGAGATACCTGAGGTCCGGTATGCTGCGCACGTGAGTCCTCCCGACCAGCAGCTGATCCGGTATAAGGACAAGAATATCTACGAGAAGGGAATTTATGCGGAGCCGGATTTCTTTCGCATCATGCGCTGGCAGGCGGTCGAGGGTGACCCTGTTGCGGCCCTGAATGACGCGGGTTCCGTCGTGATCACTGAGTCCACTGCTAAAAAAATGTTCGGCGACAAGGACCCGGTCGGGAAGCCATTGGTACACAATAACACCCACCAGCTGACTGTCGGTGCGGTCATTCGGGATATCCCGACGCATAGCAGCCTGCAATTCGATATCGCGCTGCCGTTCAGGATATTTCAGCTGGAGAACCCTTCGTGGATCACGCGTTGGGATTACAATGCCCTGCTCACGTGGGTAGAATTACGTCCGAATGCCTCCGTGGCCGCGGTCAACGGCAAGCTGAGACAGGTACTCAATTCGAATCTGAAAGAAGAAGGAGCTGAACTATTCGTATATCCCCTGGCCGATCTGCACCTGCATGGCGAGTTCAGGAGTGGCAAGCCGGACGGTGGCAGGATCGAAGGGGTGGTATTACTTGCGATCATCGGCATCGCCGTTTTGCTGATCGCCTGCTTCAATTTTATGAACCTTTCGACGGCGCATGCCGCTAACCGGTCGCGCGAGGTGGGTGTGAGGAAGACGCTGGGAGCCAGGCGTAAACAGATCATTTATCAGTTCATGGTAGAAGCGGCGCTGGTCACGGGATTTGCTCTGGTGCTCGGGGCCCTCGTTGCAAAACTGGTCCTGCCGGGGTTGAATCAGTTCTTTGGAAAGGATATCCAGTTCGATCTTTTGGACGGGCGTATCTGGCTGATCATCGCCGCCATCGGTGTGGTGACGAGTCTTGTCGCCGGCAGCTATCCGGCTTTCTTTCTGAGCGGCTTCCGGCCGGCGCTGGTCCTGAAGGGGCTTGGGACAGTCAAAAAGACGGGGGCGATCCTGCGCACGGGACTGGTCATCTTCCAATTTGTCATTTCCATTTTTCTAATAACCTGTACGATCGTTATCTTCAAACAGCAGCAGTATGTCCAGGCACGGCCATTGGGTTATGAACAGGAGAATCTCATCGACATTCCCGCAAGGGCCGATATGGCGGCTAAATTCAGGACGGTGAAGACCCGGCTACTGGAAATTCCCGGCGTTAAGAGCGTATCGGGAGGCTCGGACGACCTTGTCCGTTTTGGCGGTACGACTACCGATATCAGCTGGCCGGGAAAACTCCCCACTCAAAATTTTCCGGTCACCGTTACGAACGTGCAGTACGACTGGACAAGGACGGCAGGACTGGTAATAAAAGAGGGCCGGGATTTCGGCGTAGAATATCCCTCGGACACTACAGCCTGTCTTGTAAATGAGGCGGCGGTGTCGAAGATGGGGCTGAAAGAGCCGGTAGTGGGCCTGAAGCTGGGTAATTCGAAGATCGTAGGGGTGGTAAAGAATTTCGTTTATGATGATCCGTTCGAGGAGCCCAGGCCGCTGGTGGCCTATCTGAGTACGGGTAATCTGTCACATTTCTTTGTCCGGATCAACAATGATAACGGCTGGTCGCATACGCTGGCGCAGATCGGAGAGGCGGTAAAAAGTGTGAACCCGGACTATCCATTCGAGTTTCATTTTACGAAAGAAGAATATCAGCAGTATTTCACGGACATCCAGGCGACGAGCCGGATGATGAATGTCGTGGGGTTGCTGGCCATTTTTGTGTCCTGTCTCGGCCTGTTCGGGTTGTCGGTGTTCCTTGCCGAGAAGCGGGCTAAGGAGATCAGTATCCGAAAGGTGCTCGGAGCGAGTACTTCGAGGATCTGGTATGGCCTTTCGCGGGAATTCCTCAAACCCGTCGTCATAGCCATTGTCGTGGCGACGCCCTTGGCGGCCTGGGCGATGGAGACCCTGCTTTTGAGCATGCAATATCATATCGGGTTGTCGTGGTGGATGTTCGCCATATCCGGCGTGCTCGCCCTGCTGATCGCGCTGATCACGGTGAGCTTTCAGGGGATAAAGGCGGCGCTGACCAACCCCATCCGCGCGCTTCGCTCGGAATAGACGCCCGGCTTTCCAGCAATTTTATTTTATCCATATGTACACCAACACAAATGGCGTGTTCCGCAGCGCCAGCCCATTCCTATTGTCCCATATGAAGGAAAGGATCGGGCAGCAGCGCCTGTCGTTGTTTGCGCCGATGAACAGCCTGCTGGAAGAATGTCCGCAGGTGGCCTTTATGCTGAACGAGCTGATCAATGGTTACGGTCAGGGGCCGGTCTACAAGACCTTTTTCTGCAATTCGCATTTAGAGGCCGTTCACGGAGCGATCAAGATCGCCAGGCATAGCAGAAAGAGCAGGCAGCGTGACGACGATGGCCGGGTCCTGGTCTTCGACGAGTCGGGGTATTTTCGGAAATACGTCGACCCCCAGGGCGGATCGGAGGGGTTGCTTGTTAAAGGACTGTCAGTAACTGCAGACAGGGAGGGGCTGGGGCAGACAATAGCGGATGACGGATGCGGGATCGTGGTGCTTTCCCTGTTGAAGCTGCCTGACGCGGGTTTTGACATTGTCTGTGATCATTGCCAGAGAAATAACAAGCTGGTCATACTCGATATTTCAAGGATGCCTCCCCCCGACGGGCAGAAATTGCGGGAATACCGGCTGTCCGATCGATTCGATATCGTCTGCTGGGGCGAGGGCCTGGCGGAATTCCAGCTGCCATTCGGCGCGTTCTCCACCTCGGAAAGCCTTTTTCGGGTATGGGACGGTGTGAAGTCCTCGCTGATCCATTCTTCGACGTTCGGCGGCAACGGGATGGTTGTATCCTATGTCAAAAGGGTATTGACCAATACCTATCCGGTGTTCGGCAGCCGCCGCGCCTACCGTCGGGTGCTGGACGAAATGGAGACTGAGCGGGGGAAGGTGGCAGGAATCAGAAAATTTATTAACTCTTCGACCCCTTCGATCTACAAAAATATGGGTATCGGTGCAGGGCTTGTGTTCGGTGAGGGATCATTGCTGTATACGGCGCGCGGTTTGCGCCGAAAGTCGGGGAAACTGGACTGTACTGGTGGAAGCGGGTGTAATGTCTTTGGACATAACGATGCAGATCTGGTCGACAGGGTTTTGGATGCACATGATCCTCAGCAGGACTACTTTCAGCAGTTGGAGGAACGGCTTCAACGGCTGACGGGTCTGGACAGGATGATACAGGGCGTCAGCGGCGCCTCGGCGGTGGAGATCGCGCTTTCCCTTGCGTTGCCCGTTGGACGGGGGGGGAGATCAATACTGATCTTTAAGGGGAATTTTGGCGGTAAGACCCTGGCTGCCCTGAATGTCACGTCCGGCGATCACGGCCCCTTCCAGCCGTTGTATGAGCACGTTGTCGTCTTTGACGCGTTTCAGGCGGATGCAGCAACGAAATTGGCAGAGGTGCTGTCTTCCGGCGCCATCGGTCTTGTCTGGATGGAGATCATTCAGGGTAGATCCATGGTGTCGATACCCGATGAGCTCCTGGGACTTGTCCACATGTACAAGGAATCGATGGGATATCTTGTCGGAGTCGATGAGATCCTGAACGGATTGTACCGGGCGGGGGATGTGGTGTCCTTTGACGGCGCCTGCCTGAAGCCCGACCTGATGACCTTTGCCAAGGCGTTGAGCGGAATGATCATGCCGGTGTCTGTAGTTCTGTTCTCGCAGGAGCTATATGGGCGGATTACTTCGATGAACAGGCCGCAGCTGGATTTTTGGGATAGGTTGTACAGGAATCAGCTGGGATGTCATATCGCATGTCACGTGCTGGATAAGATTGGGGTCACTGATCTTCCGGGCAATGTGCTGAAACAAGGGGAGTGGCTCAGGCGTGAACTGGCGCCTGCCGGCAAAGGGCCGAAGTATATAAATGCTGCCGGGGGACATGGCCTGCATTTGCATCTGCATCTGAATATGCGGCAGTTCCCCTTATTTATATTTGGATATGAGCGGTCGAACGCGATCCTCACCGAAGTGCTGTACAGGCGTGGAAAGCTGCTGTGTCTGTTCGGCCGGTTGCTGCCGCCGCTGAACACGGGGGATGAGGAGGCCGTCGCCCTGGTTGCAGGTATCAAACGATCGCTGGCTACCCATCCGGCGTATTTTCTATTCATTGGGATCAGGCAGGCGGTGCGCGCAAAATTGAGCGGGATGCGGGCAAAGTGGAGGGGTAAGAAAAACCGTCCTGCTCAGTCGAGGTCTATCGGCGTTGCAGTATCGAAATTGCGGAATACCCTGCCTCTGCCCCAGCCGTCGGGATTGACGGAGTTATAGTTTTTCTGGTCGTTCTCCACATATTTGGCCCGGTTCATACATTCACTGTATGCCAGTTGCATCTGGATATACATCTTCTCGTCTTCGGGTATTCGTTTCCAGAGCGTCTTGTCATTAGCGGCGATCGTCCGCATGGCGCCCGTGGCGTCCATTCTGTAGTCCATACGTGTTCCGTCAACGTATGTCAAATGGATGTCGTTGCCTTCTCTTTCGTAATTTCCCTTTAGCGAATTTTTGATTACCCATCCTCCATGGCTGAAGAAAACCAACGACTTCAGCGAACTGTCGTGCTCATAAGTGATGTCGAGGAAGCTGTTGTCCTTCATTGCATACAGTACTCTATTCCTTTTATTCATGTTGGACGTGATCTGGAAGAATAGCTCGGCCAGATTTCGGGATATGGCGTGATTTTTTACGCGATGCGCGTTGGAATGCGCGATAAATTTAAGATAAACGTCATCGTTGATGAATATTCTTTTTTTGCCGGATTTTTGCATGCGATTTACCAGGTCTACGTCTTCGATGCCATAACCTACCAGGGATTCGTCAAATCCGTTGACTGTGTAGATGGCGTCCTTGTGGAAGGCAAGTTTGCCTCCCTGGTCACCATAGGGTACTGCGTTCTCGCGCAGTGTTGTTACTACTGCGGATGGGCCATAGAAATCGAAAACTTCGTTGATCCAGGCCGCATAGCCGGGACCGGCGTAGTTGTCGGCGTCAAGCAGGCAGCGGATCTCACCGGTACCCAGTCTTAGCGCCATATTCTTGGAATGAGAGAGCGCGAATGTCTGCGGATCGTAGGTTCTGTAGTATTTTAGCCGCCCGGATCCGATGTGATGCGCCATTGTCGAGCGCACCCAGTCCTCCAGTCCGTCCCGGGAGTTATAGTCCAAAAGGACAAATTCTACGTGGGGATATTTTTCGTTTTCCTCGATATTAACAGGCAGTGTCTCCCGTAGATGGAACAATCTGTCCATGCATACGGTACAAATAGAGATTTTATGCATCTTGAAGCTTAAAAAGGTGGATACAATGCTGAAAAGGTACTGAACAAGTATGGGGTGACCAGTTCGGCAAGTACGAAATTCCGGTTCGGAATTTACGATGCGGGCATATGTAGCACGCCCTTACCAGGAAAGGATATCTTCGACCCTGACATCGCGGACGTCAAGACCATCTGGTCTCATATTTGACTCTATTGCGAGATGACAGGCATAGTTGTCGAGAGTTGTGAGATTAATTAAGTGCCAGGCTTTCCCGTCAAGCTCAATGGGTTGGTCCCCGATGACCTCAACCTGGCGGAGGTCGATTGCAATGCCTCTGCCGTCCGCTTTGACAACGCTTTCTTTGGCTGTCCAAAGGTCGAAGAATGCTCTATTGCCGGCGGGCGATTCATGGATATTTTTCCATTCCAGGGGCGTCAGCTGGCTTTTGAAGTCGTCAAAATTTATATCTGTAATATATTCCAGGTCAACGCCAACCTTGTGCTCGGCGCTTACGACGCACGCTACCCGATTTGCCGAATGCGATATGTTGAAATGTGGGCCATCCGGCAGGAACGGCTTGTTTGAGGTCGAGTATTGCAGATGATCCAGGTCCGGAGAACTGCCAACCGAGATCAACGCCGCTTGCAGCAGGCACTTGCCAAGCAGACTTCCGTGCATGTCCTGCCATTTATGGAACCGGCTTGCCTTTTGCCGCAACGGCGGTGGTAGACGCCTCAATAATTGACTGAGCTTATCGGGCGGGAGTGGGCGCTTAAATTCGGTCGTAAGAAATATGACAGACATTTTGACGGCGTATGTTTTTCCATAAAAATACGTTCTTCGGGTCAATTATTCAGGATCGGCGCCTTCGGCTGCGATCCCTTTGGAGCGCCGTTCGCGCTCCGCCTGATACGCCGGTTGTCGTCAATGAGCCCCTTCACTTACAGGCAACGAGCACAGACCCTTAGCGGCAGCAATCGATCTTCCCGGACCAGATAAATGCCTGCACGTATTAAAAATGTTCATTATATATAAGATGGTAAAACAATTGTGAAAATGTAAAATTTGAGACTAATTGGCCCGGATGGCTGACCCAGGGCAGTAAAAATTCTTCAAAATCCCCCGACGGAAGGCTCGTTTCTTTCGTTTGTTTTATTCAAGTACATTTAGAGGCGATTGCCAAACTTCTTTTTATGACCTGGCCGGGAAAGCATTTATGTTTACTGGTTTTAGCTGCGGTCTGTGCGCTCTCCGCTGCAGGACAAGCCCAATCCTGTCCGGTCAATATCAATTTCTCCGACGGCAACCTGAGCCATTGGAAGGGCTATACCGGTAACAACAAAGACGGCAACGGACCCTGGGCGATCAAACTGACGTATGACTACAGCCAGTCGTCGTCCGCTCCAAGCGTGCTTCCCGAATACAATCTGCCGTCGGTCAACGGTGTCAGCGTAATTACCAGCCAGGGTACCGATGCTTTTGGCAATTTTCCGACGATCCCGACCATCAATGGATATGCTTATCATTACTCCGTCTTACTGGGCTCGACATCGGTCGCCGAACGCCCGAGAGACGATCAGTCGAATGGGCAGCCGAGCACCAACAATGGTCCGCAAGGCGGATATGTCCGGGGAATAAGCTACCTGATAGACGTTCCGTCCGGACCGACCACGCTGCCTTATACGATCACTTATGCTTACGCTATGGTGCTGGAGAATGGCACCCATTCCTCGGAGAACCAACCGATGGCCCGTGCGATAATAAGCACTCCCGGCGGGGTGATCGACTGCGCGTCACCTATCTATTTTCTTCCGACCAATGGCGGACTTGATTCCGCAACGGCCCGGGCCAACGGATTCTCGCCGAGTCCGATACCTTCCCCGAATGAGGCCCGCAATCAGCAGAATGCCGGCCAGCACCTGCAGGATGTCTGGACAAAAGGCTGGACTGAAGTGACGTTTGACCTGTCGCCTTATCGCGGACAGCAGGTGTTGCTGACCTTTGAAGCGGACAATTGTGTGCCGGGCGGGCATTTTGCCTATGCCTATTTCGCCCTGAGAGATATTTGTGCAGGCCTGAAGATCAGCGGAGATAGCATTGCCTGTAAGAATGGCGCCGCGAAATATTCCGTCCCTTCGCTGGAGAATGCGTCGTATGACTGGTCTGCCCCAGCCGGATGGACCATCGGGTCGGGTGTTAACAGCAATACTATCACAGTCACCGCTGGTTCGCAACCGGGATGGATCGTCGCCAGGGAGCAGAACAGCTGCGCAAGCCTTAGCGATAGTCTGTTCGTCAAGCTATACAGCGGGGCTCTTCCACAGGTAGCGATCGATCCCCGCGATACTACCATTTGCTACGGCGCAGCTGCTCCCCTGCACGGGGTTGTTACCACCGGGACCGACTACTCCTGGGTAAGCAGCGGATCAATTTCCGGGAATAGCAAAGGCAGTATACCCGGCTTGCCGTTCACTACCGAAGTCATTGCCGCTCCCAGGCAGACGACGCAGTATGTTTTAACTGTCCGGAACGAAGGCTGTCCCATACCCATCGCCGATACCCTTACGGTGACCATCGTGCCTCCAGTCGTTGTAAACGCCGGCAATGACACGCTGGTAGTGGTCGACCAACCGCTGCACTTCCAGGCGACGAGCAGCGACCTGTACAAGAGCGTATACCAGTGGTCGCCTGCCTCGAACCTCAACAATCCCGACATAGCTGACCCGGTTGGCGTGTATGGGGCTGAATTTAGCAGTATTATTTACCAGGTAACTGCAATCGATAGTTTTGGCTGCTATGGCTCCGCCAGCGTGAAGGTAACGATCGCAAGAACGCTGCCGGACATTTTCGTGCCCAGCGCGTTCACTCCGGGAAAGAGCAGCAACAGTCTGTTCAGGCCCGTCTGTATGGGCATTTCCTCGCTGGACTATTTCCGGGTATACAACCGCTGGGGGCAGCTGCTATACAGCACCTCGCGACCAGGACAGGGTTGGGATGGCCGAATACAGGGCGTATTACAGGAAAACAACGCCTACCTGTGGATGGTGAAGGGTACAGATTATACCGGCAGGGTTATTACAAAAAAAGGCACGGTAGTATTGATCCGATGAGCCCCATCGGGTCAACGGCGCGGAAGGCGATCTCTTATTTAATGGAAGGCGATCTCCTATATAACAGCTACGTACAGGCTGCCAGAGGGCACGACGGTCGTACTTTGCAGTACGGAATAGGGCAGATAAAAATAACCATGATAACCCCATGGTGTACCCCAGGAATTTTCGCAAATAAATACTCCTCCGCCCGGCTGGTTCTGATCGTCGATATAACCGATGATCGGTACTGCATGACCTCCCATCAATCTCACGCCTAACGCCAGCCTGCCGTTTGTGCTGAGAGGGTTGTACGTGTATTTGGTAGTATTCAACGATTCGAAGTAGGGGTAATTGGGGAGCCTGTCGTAAACGTTAAAGCCCATCATTACGGGTTTGTTGTTGGCAACAGCCATCTTTACATCAGTGACCAGCTGGCTTTTGGCAGAATTGATCACGTAATATCCCTGAGAGGTGGTTCCGTTGCTGCTGGTAGTGCCGCCGGACTGGACACCGATAGTGAAATTATTCGGATAGACGGGAATGCTGGTGGCGCCATAGTTGTAATAGGTGTACGGCGGGGTTTGATAGGGAGAGGTAGATGAAGTGGCTACATTATAGCCTCCGGAACCCGCCACAAAGGGGTAAGGATACAGGGATTCATTCGCGATACCCGCAAATGTATAGCCGCTGTAGGTTAGCGACGTGCCGGTGCCGGCGTTATTGGATAGCCCCTGTAAGGCCTCGCCGATGTTGACCATGTTGGCACCGGGATCGGAACCGATCGATCCCTTATTTATTACCACCCGTTCGACATAGTATAGGAACAAAGGACTGTACGCCCCGGAAGTATTGGGTATCTGGTTGCCGACGGCGGTGGCCAGGCCATTGGCGGTGGTTAAACTGGTGCTAATGGCTGCCCCTGAGATATTGTTGTTTTTGTAATAGTAGAGCATCTCGTCCGTTTCCGCGCCGCAGAAACCCGTACATGACCCGATCTGTCCCTGGTCTCTTATCTGTGGCGACACCAGCAGATAACTGTTGGGCAGTGTACCGTTGTAGGTCAGCCCTGCGGATTGCCTGTTATTCCTTATAACGCTTGCAGAGAATACCGGAACGCCCGACCATTCCTCGGGACGCATTTGATTTAAACCATAGCCATGGATGCTGGCCGGGCGCAGCGAATCGTCAGCGATATTCCGGTCTGTCGACTTTTTGCAGCCAGCAATAAGAAGGGAGGCAAAGCAGAAGAAAGCAATTGAGTTTTGGGTAAATGGACGCATATGGATAATATTTATTACATATAAGATAGTAAAACAATTGCGAATATTCAAAATATGGAGAATCAATCCGATATGCGTATTGATTGGATGCTGAAATTATTTTGAAAAAATTTAGTGGCCGGTTTTCCAGAAGGCTGTAGTGCCGGGCTTACGCTCGTCCGTGGCTTTGGTCAGGATGGTGTCGCCGGGGTGGAGGTCTCCGAAGACTTCGACGCCGTTATCGGTGGTCATACCCTGGCGGACGTCGAGCCATTGAACCTTGCCGTCGTGTACGCGGATGACGAATTTCCTTTCTAAGGTGGTGGCGATGGCGGTGGGTGGCAGGATCAGGGTGGGGGTGCCCCGTTCGAGGTTGAGACGGGCGTAGACGAAGGCGCCGGCTTTGAGGAGGTGCTGGTGGTTGTCGACGTCGTACTCCCAGAGCTCTGTCCGGGTGGAGGGGTCGATGGTGCCGGTCTTGCGGGTGAGGGTGCCGGTGAAACGTTGCTGGGGGTAGGCGTCTACAGAAAAGGAGAGGTCGCGCTTGCCGGTGGCAGCGGCGACATAGGTTTCGGGGACGGATATGCGCAGGCGGAGGATGTTGTTGTCCTGTACGGTGAGGAGCATGCTGCTGGCGCTGACGAGAGCGCCGGGGTCGGCCTTGCGGGCGATGACTATGCCGTCGAAGGGGGCGGTGATGTATAAATAGCCGGAGACTTCTTTGTATGCCTTGGCTTGCTGGCGGAGGGCTTCGTAGGCGGCGCTGTCGGCAGCCATCTGGTCATGGGCGGTGACGAGGTCGACGGGGGCGACGATGCCGGGGGATTCGCTTTGTGACGCCTGGTAGAGGCGCTGGTATTTATCGGCGCTGGCGGTGTATTTGGATCTGGCGGAGGCGAGGGCGGCTTCGGACTGGCTGACCTGCGTGTTGACTTCGGGGGCTTCGAGGATGGCGAGTGGCTGGCCTTTGCGGATGCGGTCGCCGATGTCGACTTTCATTTCGCGGACATAGCCCTGGACTTTGGCGAACAGGTCGGTTTGCAGATAGGGGTGCAGCTCACCGGGGAGGTCGACGGATTTTTTGAGGGTGTCGGTGTGGAGGATGAAGACGGCGACGGTATCCTGAGCCGGTGCGGCCGGGGTGTTGTTGCTGGTGGAGGGTTGGGTGCAGGCGGCGATGAGGACGATGGCGAAAAAGAATATGTTGCGCATGGTATGTGGCATGTTGTTATTTGGTTTGAGTGTCGTCGGGATAAAGTGATACGGGTTTATAGACTTTTCTGCCGGCGATCCATTGGTAGGAGTGGGGCAGGAAGAACAGGACGCCGAGGGCGGAGAAGAGCAGGCCGCCGATAACGGCGATGCCTAGAGGTGCGGTTTGGTCACCGCCTTCGGTGAAGCCGAGGGCCATGGGGATCATGCCGGCGATCATGGCGACGCTGGTCATGAGGATGGGGCGAAGGCGGTGGCTGGCGGCTTCCAGCTGGGCTTCGTCCGCGCCGGTACGGCGCAGCTGTTCGGCGTTGGTGATGAACAGCACGGAGTTGGCTATGGCGACGCCTACGGCCATGATGGCACCCATATAGGATTGTATGTTGAGCGTGCTGCCGGTGACGTATAGCAGGAACAGCGATCCGGCGACAACGGCGGGAATGACAGATAAGGTGGCGAGAGCCACGCGGAAGGATTGGAAGAAGATGGCCATGGCCAGGAAGATCACAACTATGGCGATGACTAGCCCGAATTGGAGGCTTTGCAATGTTTGTTGCAGGAGGTCGCTTTGACCGCGCAGCAGGATGCGGGCGCCGTTGGGCAGCTTACCCATGCCGTCAATGATGTGGTGGACCTTTGCATAGATCGCGCCGCGGTCCTTTTGGGCGATGTTGGCGGTGATGGTGATATAGCGCTGCTGGTTGAGCCGGTCATATTCGCCGGGGACGGTAGTGCGGTTCCAGCTGGCGAGCTCGCCGAGGTAGTGGGTCCCGCCGCCCGCTCCGGAGGAGACGGGAATGGCTTCGAGCCTGGCGGTGCTGTTCATTTGATAGCCGGGATACTGGACTTGTACCTGGTAGGCGGTGCCGGTGGCCTTGTCGAGCCAATAGCTGGGTGCCGTAAATCGGGAGGACGATGTCGCGGCAACGGTGGAGCGGGCCACCTCGTCACCGGATATGCCCAGCTGACCGGCCCGGATGCGGTCGACGTCTAATTTTATGGTAGGGTAGTTGAGGGGTGTGGCGATCTGCAAGTCGCGCAGCCCGGGTATAGCAGATAGTTGACGCATCAGGGAGACGGCAGTCTTCTGGCCTTGTTCGAGATTCCGGTTGGCGACGGCTATTTCTATAGGGTTCGTGCTGCCCAGGTTCAGGACTTGTTCGACCTGGTCGCCGGGCTCGAAGGAGAGTTTTGCGCTGGGAAGGTTTCTGGCGACTGCGGCGCGTAGGCGCTCGCGGAAGTCCGCGATGTGCATTGTGCCGGGTTTTAGCTTGATCTTGATGACTGATTCGTGGGGGCCCCCGGTCCAAAGGAAGATCAGGTTGACGGGATAGCTGGAAGGCTGGGTGCCGACGAAGGCGGAAGTGATCCCGACATTCCCTTTTCCGGCGATGCTGTCTGCCAGCGAGAGCAGTGTTCGGGTGGCGTCTTCGGTCCGCTCGAAGCGGGTGCCAACGGGGAGGCGCAGCCGCACCTGGGCTTGTCCGCTGTCGGTGTCGGGGAAGAGCTGGGTGCCTGTGATCCGGAAGAGGACGGCAACGAGTGCCAGCGCCCCGACCAGGAACAGGATCGTGGTTAGGGCATAGCGGTGTTGGAGACGCTGGCCCGACTGGGTGTACCAGGTTTTGAACCGGGCAAATAGAGTGGTCTTTCGTTGATCAGTTGGTTGTATATGCTCTTGGAGCAGCCAGTTGGAGACAACCGGAACAAAGGTTTGCGACAGCAGGAAGGAGGCGATCATGGCGAAACCTACGGCCAGGGAAAGCGGAAGGAACAGGGCTTTGGGCACGCCGTTCATAAAAAGCGCCGGCACGAATACGGCGAGAATGGAGAGCAGGATCAACAGCTTGGGCGCGGCGATCTCCAGCGCGGCGTCGGCAATAGCGCGGCCGCGGTCCTTACCCATTTCCTGGTGCCGGTGGATGTTCTCGATGGTGACGGTGGCTTCGTCCACGAGGATGCCGACCGCGAGTGCCAGACCGCCCAGGGTCATGATGTTGATGGTCTGGCCGCACAGGTAGAGCGCCGTGACGGCGGAAAGCAGGGCCAGCGGTATCGTCATAATGACGATGAGGCCGCTGCGGAAGTCTTTCAGGAACAGCAAGACGACCAGGCCGGTAAGCAAGGCGCCGAGCCCGCCCTCGAATAGCAGGCTTTTTAGAGAGTTGATGACGTAGCCGGACTGGTCAAATTCGTAGCTGACCTTTATGTCAGCGGGTATAGCTGCCTGCATATCGGGCAGGGCGGCTTTGACGCGTTGCACAACTTCCCAGGTGGAGGCGTCGGCCCGCTTGGTGACGGGGATGTATACGGAACGTTTGCCGTTGATCAGGGCGTAGCCGGTAGTGATGTCGGCGCCGAGGCTGACGGTGGCGACGTCGCGAAGGTAGACGGAAGGGCCGCTGCCTAGCTGGAGGGGAACTTTCTGGAGGTCCTGAGCGTCTTCAATGACGCTGTTCTGCGGGGTCAGGTAAGTGGTGTCGCCGATGCTGACGTTGCCGGCGGGGGTGATGCTGTTGAACTTAACAAGGGATTGTACGACCTGGTCGGGTGACAGGTGGTAGTCCTGCAGCTTTTGCGGGTTAACAGTGACGACGACAGTCTTTTGGTTGCCGCCGAAGGGTGGCGGGGCGCTGACACCAGGCAGGGTGGCGAACATGGGCCGCACACGGAACAGGGCCAGGTCGGAGATCTCGCCGAGTGAGCGGGTGTCAGAGCTGAACACGAGCTGACCCACCGGGACGCTGCCGGCGTCAAAACGGGTGATGAACGGCGAGACGGTTCCCGGAGGCATAAACGCGCGCGAGCGGTTGACATAGCCGACGACTTCTGCCATTGCCTGGCTCATGTCTGTGCCTTCATTGAATTCGATCTTGATGATGGCGGCGCCCTGCACACTTTTTGATTCGACGTATCTGACGCCGGTGATATAGAGAAAATGGTATTCGTAATAGGAGGTGATAAAGCCTTCCATCTGGTCCGGGGACAGACCGCCATAGGTCTGCGCGACGTACACGGTGGGGAGCCCGAGTTTTGGGAAGATGTCGATCTTGCTGTTCTGGATGGCCAGCCAGGAGAAGAAGACGATAGCGATCACACTAACCAATATGGTTATGGGATGTCGCAGTGCGGATATAATGAGTTTCATGGCTGGTTTATTTCAGTTGGTCGGTGAATAGGTTGAAGTTGCCTTTGGCGACGCCGATATCCAGCAGGGCGCGCCAGACCTGGAGGTTGGCGTCGGCTTCGGTCATTTCGGCGTTGAGCAGCTGGTATTGTCCCTGGGTCAGGCGGGTAAAGTCGACGAGGCCGCTCTTATAGCTGAGTTCCAGACCCTGGTAGGAAAGGCGTGCGGCCTTTGATTGTACGGGAGCCTCCTGCGCGATCAGGAGGTTTTGCCGGTAGTCGGAGGCTGCGGTCTCGACCTGTCGTTTGAGGTTGATGTCGACCTGGGCGAGCTGATCCTGGTCGGCTTGAAGGAGGTTGCGGTATTGGCGTTTCTGGATATTGACTTTTGCGAACTGAAGGATTGGGATACTCAACTGGAGGCCTGCGCCGAAATTGGTGCGGGAGAGTTGCCAGCCGTCGGATTTGTTGATCGCGCCACTGGGGTCAATGCCGGAGCCGCGGGAATAGGCGTTGGCCCAGAGGTCGAGATGAGGACGCCAACCTCGCTGTATTTCCTTGAGATTGGCGGCGCTGAGGGCGACTTGCGCCTGGTAGTATTGATAGCCGGGGTTTTGTGTATAGGCGCCGGTGGTATCCGGCAGAGCCGGGAGCTGCAGGGCGAGCGTGGTGTCGGTAAAGCGGAGGTCTTCAGGCCTGTCCGGCAGACCGCTGAGACGGCAGAGTTCGAGGACCTGGGCGGTATAGAGTTTTTGGGTGTTGAGGTGCTCCATGGTCGCCTGGGCGAGCAGGGACTGGAATTGAACGGTGTCGAGACCCGGACGAAGCCCTTGTTTCGCCAGGACGAGGGACTGTCGAAGGCCGGTATTGGTTCGGTCGATATTGACTTGTTGGGTGTTGAGCAGCCGTTGCAGGTAGATGATGCTGATATAGGTGAGGACCCCGGTGTAGCGTTGCTGGAAAAGGGCGTTGTCGTAGGCGCTGCCGGACAGCCTGTATTGGGCAGCGGCCTTTTCGACGGCCGCGGCGCGTTGTCCGAAGGTGATGGGCGTCCATTGCAGATACGCTGCCAGCGCGGTGCCGGGGATCAGGGTATTTCTGCTTTGGGCGTTGACCGGCCCGGAAATGGGCATCAGCAGCCCCGGATATGTCATGCCGGTGCTGTTGTTGTCAGTGGCGTAGCCGGCCTGATAGCCGCCCGTAAGGTTTGGGACGAGGGTATTACGGGCCAGGCCGATGTTATCGCCGGCTGCTGCTGTCCGTTCTTTGTACGCGTGGAGACGGGGTTGACCGGTCTCGATGAGGGTCAGGACGTCTTTTATGGATAGGGAATGTTGCTGGGCCTGGAGGACCTGGCAGAACAGGAGGCTTGTGGCGATGGCGCTAATGATAAAAGGACGGCGGATCATGCGAATGATATTTGAAGTTGGTGTACACCTTCCTGGTAGGTGTAGCGGATTTCGAAGTGATATAATTGCGCGATCTGGCGGACCAGGGCGAGGCCGAGGCTGGTAGTGCGGTTATCTACACGACCTTTGCGGAAGCGCTCGAACAGCTGTCCGGGGTCTCCCTCTATCGGGGGACCGCTGTTTTTTATGATAAGGGTACCTGGCGTCAGCCGGACGTCGACCCAGCCGCCCGGGATATTGTGGATGTAGGCGTTGCGAAGGAGGTTGTTGACCAGGATCTCGATCAGGGCTGGATTGGCGGTGATCATTATGTCCGGTTGGATCGTCGTGCTGGTCGCGGCCACCTCGTTCTCGTAGTATTCTTTAAAGAAATGGCTCTGGCGTTCGAGCAGTTCCGAGAGGGCAATGGGTATTGTTTCGGGGAATTGGCTGTTTTCGATCCTGGTGAGCAGGAGCAGGTTCTTGTTCATCTGGCTGAGTCGTTCATTGGCCTCGGTGATCTCCTGTAATAGCTGGGCGTTGTCCTCGGTCAGATTGGGGCTTTCGATCAGCAGCTCGACCTTCGACCGGATGATGGCCAGGGGTGTTTGCAGTTCATGGGATGCGTTCTCAGTGAATTGTTTTTGGTTTCGGTAGGCCTGGTCGACATTATCGATCAGGGCCCGGAGGGTCTTGTTCAGCTGGTCAAATTCTTCGATGCCCGTGGTGGCGTCCACGGGAAAGGGTTTGTTGTGGCGGATGTCATAGCCGCGGATGGCTTTCATGGTCGAATAGAACGGGGTCCATAATTTGCGGGAGGTAGATCTGTTTATGATAATAATGGCGAACAGGAGGACGATAAAGATGATGGCCTCGGCGGTGCCGGCTTTGATCAGCAGATGGCGGTATTCCTTTGCGGAGATATAGGTGGCAACGGTATAAGACCTTCCGTTGAGCTGGTGTGTTTGCAACATATATGCCAGGTTGGCCGAGTCGGCTTCCGCATCCTGTTTTGTGGCTCCGGGGGCAATGTTGTATTCTCCTGTCAGTATTTTCGGGACGTGGACCGTATCGAGCGCGTAGGCATTCCAGAAATTATTTTGTTTTAGCTGTAGCTGCTGATGCTTCATGTGCCGGATATGGCCGATCAGCATGAGGTAAAAGAATACCGAGCCAGCCAGCATGACGAGGGGTAGCCAGGTGAGCAGCGAACGGGTATTTCTTTGCTGGAGGGATTGACTCATACGACAAGTTTATAGCCCAGGCCGTAGACCGTCTGGATGATCTCGGGAGCGCCTTTCTCTTTTAGTTTCTTTTTTAGATTTTTGATATGGGAATAGACGAACTCGGGGCCGGGGGCCTGATCGGCCGGGCCGTCATAAAGGTGTTCTGCGATCGCCTGGCGGCTGACGACGCGGTTTTTGTTGGTGACAAGGAAGAGCAGAAGGTCGTATTCGATCTTGCTCAACGCGACGGCCTGGCCTTCGATGGTGGCGGTGCGGGCGGCGAGGTCGATGTGGAGAGTGTCCAGGTCGATCGAGGTATTGCCCCCGGCGTATTTGCGCCGGATCAGGGCCTTGACCCTGGCACTGAGCTCGGGCAGGTGGAAGGGTTTGGTCAGGTAGTCGTCGGCACCATAGTCTAGCCCCATGATCTTGTCGTCAAGAGAGTTACGGGCAGATATGATGATAACTCCGTCCTTCTTTTTGTCTTCCCGGAGATATTTTAATAGTTGCAGGCCGCTGCCACCGGGAAGATTGATGTCGAGGATGATACAGTCATATGGGGAGTCCTCGATCCGCTGGAGCGCGTCATTATAAGTAGTGACTCCTTCGCAAAGAAACTGCTCCTGCCGGAAATAGCGGGTGATGCTGGTGAGCAGGCTGGGTTCATCTTCGATGACGAGTAGCTTCATGGTGGCTTTGCTGCGAAGGTAGAAAGGAATTTAGAAAGAATTTAGAAGGGATTATCGGTCGGGGTTGATTGGGGGTGGTGGTCTTTCTAAATGTTTTCTAAATGCGGATGTAGCTTCGTGCTTTAAAATTGCTGATGATATGAAAAAGCTATCCTTTTTTTTGGTCGCGACCGTGATGACGGTTTACTGTAGTGCCCAGGTAGATTCCGCCGGACTTGATAAAATTTTTGGCCGGAAGGGCACCGTAACAGGCAATGTCTACCGGGTCAGTTTTCCCCGCGCGGACATGAAGATAAGCGTAGGCGATTTTTCCGTAGCGCCGGGACTGGCGCTGACATCCTGGGTAGCTCTGCACCGGATGGGTTCGGAGTCGATGATGATGGGCGATCTGTGTATGCTGGATTCGGAGGAGCCGGCAGTCGTGGCTAAGTTAGTGGACCTGGGACTGGGTATCACGGCGATCCATAATCACCTGGTCGGGGAGAAGCCTGCGATCAAATTCCTTCACTTTTCGGGCACTGGGGATGCGCTGGCGCTCGCAGGGAAGATCAGACAGGTCTTTGCGGTGACGGGGACGCCGCTGGAGGCACCGGTTGCCGCTGCTGCCGCTGGGCCGGATTGGTCGGCTGTGGAGGCCGTGCTGGGGGCAAAGGGCAAAAAGAACGGGAAGGTATTGGCGTATAGCTTTCCGCGAAACGAGAAGCTCATGGAGAGCGGTATGGAAATGCCGGCGCCAATGGGAATGGCTACGGGGATCAATTTACAGATGGAGGGCAGCCGGGCCGCGACGACGGGGGACTTTGTGCTGCTGGCGGACGAGGTCAATAAAGTAGTGAAGGCGCTGGAGACACATGGCATAACCGTGACAGCGATACACAATCACATGTTATATGACGAACCACGGTTGTTCATGCTGCACTTTTGGGGTGTGGGCGATCCGGGTAAGATAGCAGAAGGCCTGAAGGCCGCACTGGATCAGACGAATTCAAAAAAATAAGATCCCCTCCCCGAAGAGTCTTTAAAGCTTTTCGGATGCGCTTATTTTGCGTAGATTTGTCTCCGATAAACCCCTAAACTGATGGCATATCCGAAACCGTTATCCGTATTAATGATCATTATCCTATTTGGTCTATCCTGCAAAAAAGAGCCGGCGGGTTCCCCGAACAACCCCATGCCGCCGCAGGATACCACCGCCGCCCCCGCGCCTAAGCTGCACACGAGTCTTTCCTACCTTATCAGGAAATATACATTCGACAGTACGGGGAGAACCAACTACGAATTGTATGTCAGTGAGGCAGGCGGCAGAGTATTGCTGGATACCCTGATGGATTATAACAGAACGATTACCACCGACCTGCCGACAAGTGAAAAATTGGTGGACGTTACCGTCATTTACTCCACTGGCCTGCGGGGGGCGCCGCCGCAGTATTGGGTCTATACCTATAAAACCGTTGACCTAGCACAGTGGAAGAATATACCGCTATCTGATTCTGTGCCTGGCCAGGTGTATCCCTGGGTGACTGGCACCGCGACAATGCAGTTAATGAATGCCGGGGTTCCGGCACCATTTTACTGGCAGTTCATGAGCAATGATGATCCCGGACCGGTCTTTCTGCCCAGCAGCGGCCCTTATTTCAGCCCGGAGGGTGTTTCCTATTCCAACAACTTCACCGTCAGCTATCCATGGGAGAAAGATGATTATGCATATATCGCTTTTCCCTATGCCGGTCTGTTCAAGCTGCATAAGATCAACGGGCAAAATGATTCGGTGGACCTTTCTCATCTGGATACTGCGAAGACTGTCAGCTTCAACTGGCCCGCGCAATATGATATACTCCCAAGACTATTTGGTTACATGGATACGACGAATCGCAGCAAGTCTCTTCTGCTGGCGCCAGGCCATGGACAGTATACGCATAATTATGCCTACCAGACCATGTATCCGGCCAACAAAAAGCTTTTCCAGAAATATGATCTCCTGTTGACCGGCTATCCCACCAGCTATGGGCAATCTGTTCCGGTGCAGGCCGGTATCCGGTGGACATGGCTGGATACGATACCTGTGAATGTGCCTTTCCTTGACGAAAGCTATTTTACGGTCAATTCTAAGACCCCGGATAGCTTTTCCGTCAGTTTTCCGAAGTCGAAGCCGACTTTTTACACTTTCAGCGCCATGTTTGGCGCGGGCAATAATTTCCTGCTTACGGTACCTGGCGATTCTACTGTATTGGATCCCGAGATAGTACTGGCCAGGTTGGTAAAGAGTAGATCGCTCAAAGGCATCGGTCCTGCCATGTTCATCAATGGGTTCACGATGACCATCGATGATGATCCTAATTATCAGTCTTATATGTTGAAGCAGGGGGATGTGACCGCGGCAAACAAACGTCCGATGTCCAATCAAAAGACGCTGACGGTGGGACTAGGCTACCAGGGGGGGCCTGAGGTGACCAGGTATTTCCAGCAGAGCACCATTATGAAGAGATAGTTGCCGCCGGAGAATAATTGCGGGTTTGGGTAATCTTAAATTTTCATTATTTTTAAGGATGACCAGCTACCTGCACTCTCCTGACGGTAAAGGTGACGAGCATGCTTTGGAGGTCCTTTTTGTGGACGTCTTTCAACTGCATGAGCAGAGGCTGTATACGCTGGCGTTATGCCTGGTGAAGTCCGAGCAGCATGTCAAGGACATCATACAGGAGGTGTTCCTGAAACTGTGGGAGCACCGCCACCACTTGCAGGATATTCATAATATGGAGGCCTGGCTTTACCGGGTGATGGAGAACAAGGTCATCGATTTTCTCCGCAAGGCGGCTGCCGACAACCGGCTGAAAGACGCCATCTGGAATACGATCTCGCAGGCCCGCAACGATACCGACGAATGGCTGGAGGCCAAAGAGTATAACCGGATCATCCAGCAGGCCATCGATCATTTACCTCCCCAGCGCCGCCGCATTTATTGTCTGCACAAGAAGGAAGGGCTGGATCATGCACAGATCGCCGAGCAATTGTCCATTTCCCGTCATACCGTTAAGAACCAGATGTCTGCGGCCATCCAGTCTATCCGCAGTTTTGTAGCCCGAAATTCGGGTCTCTTCTTTTTTTTATAAAATGATGGGGAGGGCCGCGGCCCGGCACCCGCGGGAGGGGCCAAAATATTTTTTTGGCCGGATAGGAATAGTTGGCCGCTGCTTCGTCATTCCTTATGATGGAAGAAAGGATCAGCTATCTTTTCCGGCAGTATCTCGAGAATAAATGTTCCCGGCAGGAACTGGAGGAATTTTTCTCCTATATCCGCGCGGCCGGTCACGACGAGGAGCTGAGGAACCTGATAAAAAACCTGTATGAAAATACAGAGCAGATACCTTCCATACAGACCTATGTAAATGAGAATGGAACGCTGATCCTTACAGATAAGCCGGGCGTCCAGAGCGGCGTCTCTTTGCTGCCCGGGACGCGTCCGCGTGGGCGGCTGGCGATCGCCGCGCTTATATTGCTGCTGATCACCGCCGCGCCCATCCTCTGGCTGGTGAACAGGCCCGGGCGTCATCATCCGGCTCCTGTCGCAGCCGCGCTGACAAAAAGGACAACGGAGCGGTCGGAGTACAAATACCTGCTTTTGCCCGACAGTACCCAGGTATGGCTGAATGCCTCCAGCACCCTCGAGTTTCCTGCACATTTTGGGACCGATAAAAGAGAGGTGACCTTATCGGGGGAAGCCTATTTCGACGTCCGGCATTCGGAAAGGGGTCCATTTATCATCCACACCGGGAAAATATCCACTACCGTGCTGGGAACGTCCTTTAATATCAAAGCCTATCCCGATCGTCAGCGCGTCATTGTCTCAGTGCGCACCGGGAAGGTAAGGGTCAGCTATAACGATGTAATACTATCTACCCTTGTCAAGGGACAGCAGGTAAAGGTCAACAGCCAGCTTAATAGCGTAGAAGAGAAAAAGATCGCGCCCGCCAGAGTGGCTGAATGGCAGCAGGGGAATATGTCGTATGACGACGAAGCATTTCAGGATATCGTCGCCGACCTGGAGCGGCTATACAATGTAAAGATCAGGATCGATAATGATACAATCCGGACGCTTAAAATAACCACTTCCTTCAGGAGAGAGATTGGGATCGAGCAGGCACTGCAGATATTGTGCAAGCTGACAGATACGATGTTGCGGCAGTCCGATGGCTGGTATATCATTCAATAACCAAAATATATGAATTTACATTCATGGCTTATGAAGGCATTTTTCCTGGGTATATTGCTTCTTTCAGGCGGATTGCTGGTAGCGAGGGACAGTAACGGCCAGGACCTGGATAAAATGACCTTGTCCTTACAGCTGAAGAACGTTTCTCTCAAACATGCCTTGCGGAAGATCGAGACGCTCACCAGCCTGCCTTTTACTTACAAGACCAGCGATATAGCGGCGTATACGAATGTCAGCTGTGAGGGTACGGATATTCCTGTCTCTCACGCGCTGGATGTACTGTTGCACAATACCGGGCTTGGATATGAACAGGTCAACAGCAATATCATTATCAAAAAGGTCACGGTGGCCAACCGTCCACAGTCCGTGGCCGGTGTAGTGTTTGACGGTGGGGTAAAAGGCAGGGTGACGGGCACGACAGGAGAGCCGGTGTCGAGCGCAACCATTACGGTAGAAGGTTCGAACAGGGCCGTCGCTGCCGACAATAACGGGATGTTCACGCTTACGGGTCTGAAGCCCGGCGGTTACAAGCTGCGGATATCCGCAGTAGGCTACGAGCCGCTGATCGCAGAGGTCCTTATAAAGGATGATGAGGTCGCCAGCTTCGATTTCGTTCTGCGGGCGGGTAGCGCCAGGATGGATGAGGTGGTCGTTACTGCCCTGGGTATTACCCGGAAAGAGCGGTCGGTGGGCTATTCCACCCAGCAGATCAGCGGCAGCAAGCTCACGGTCGCCAAAGAGCAGAATGTCCTGGGTTCGCTGGGTGGTAAGATCGCCGGCGTCCAGGTATCGGGGTCTTCGTCAGCCAGCATGGGCGGGACCCAAAAGATCCAGATAAGGGGCGTCAATTCCGTCACGGGAGACGGCGAGCCCCTGGTCGTGGTGGACAATACTCCGATCTCCAATACCAACTATGCCAGCAAGAACGGTCGCGACTACGGCAACCTGGCGCAGGATATCAACCCGGAGGATATCGAGTCCGTGAATGTGCTGAAGGGACCGGCTGCATCGGCCCTCTATGGCCTGCGGGGACAGTTCGGTGTCATCCTTATCACCACCAAAAAAGGCAGCAAGAACAGCAAGCCAACCGTGACGTTCAGTTCCGCCGCCACGATAGAGAAAGCGGGAAATTTCATGCCGCTGCAAAATATTTATGGCGCTGGCTCCTCGCTAAATTTCGAGACGGTCACCATCAATGGCGTCGATACCAAATATGTGGATGGCAGCTGGGACGAGAGCTGGGGCCCGAAAATGGACGGCACTCCTGTACGGCAGCAGTATAGCTTTTACCGGGCAGACCCGAACTTTGGCAAGGCCACGCCTTTTGTGCCACATCCCAACAATATCAAAGAATATTTTGTGACGGGACGCACGTTGAACAACAGCATTTCAATGACGGGTGGAGGACAGAACACCACTTTCCGGCTGTCGTACAATAATACGGATGTCACGGGTATCGAGCCCAACACCTACCTCAAACGAAATAATCTTTCCTTCAGCGGATCGATGAATATCACGCCCAATATCGTGGCGACGGTCGACCTGAACTACGCGCAGAATAAAGGACAGCGGCCTTCACAGGGGTACCAGGCCCTGGGATCGCGCAATATGTACCAGTGGTTCGAGCGCAACCTGGATATGCAAAAGCTGAAGCAGTACAAATATCCGGACGGCACTTTTTATCAGTGGAATGTGAATGATCCCAATTCAGAGGGCGTATACGACGATCCCACACCTATCGACTGGAACAATCCCTATTTCGATGCGTATGAGAATCCGGCGCATGATTCGAGGGACCGTACATTCGGCGATGTAGGACTTCGCTGGACCGTCATACCCGGTCTGTCGGTCAGCGGCTTTGTAAGACAGGACGGCTTTACCCAAAACCTGGATGGACGGAATGCGCCCGGGGGCAGGGGTACGCCATCGTTCTGGATCGGCAAGTACCAGTCAAAAGAAATGAACTACGAGTTCCTGGCCCAGTATAGCAGGGAGTTCGGCGATCTCTCCCTGAACGCCAACTTGGGCGGTAATATACTTACCCAGCGCTATGACTACCTCCAGGAAGAGACACAGGGCGGCTTTGTCACGCCGGGCTTTTATAATATCGCCAACTCGCTGGAAAGACCCGCTGTGATCGATTACCTGCGGAAAAAAGAGGTCAGGAGCGCGTACGGGTCGGTGACCCTCGGATATAAGAATATCTATTTCCTGGACGCCAGCCTGAGAGACGATATTTCTTCCACGCTGCCGCAGAACAACAACTCCTATCTGTATCCCTCTGTCAGCGCCAGCGCGGTATTCAGCGAGCTGCTGAAGTGGCGGCCGCTATCCTACGGCAAGGCCCGACTGAGCTTCGCGCAGGCCGGCGCCGACATTACGCCTTATCTGACCACGGGATATTACAACCTGGGTCAGCCCTATGGCAGCACCTTCCCCATGGAGGTACCGGATACCCTGAACAATCCCAACCTGAAACCATCCCTTGGTACGTCCTACGAGGCCGGTCTGGACCTGAAGTTCTTCGAGAACCGGCTGAATCTTAGCGCCACCTGGTACCATCAGAACAACAAGAATGCCGTGCTGCCCCTGGATGTATCGGGGACCAGCGGCTATACGAGGTCGGTTATCAATGCCGGGAACATTGAGAACCACGGCATCGAGCTGACCATCGGCGGCACACCGGTGATGACAAAGCGTTTCAGCTGGACCAGCACCTTCAATGTCAGTCACAATACAAGCAAGATCATTTCACTGTATCCCGGTCTTCATACTTACCAGCTGGACTATAACCGCTATGCCAGCGTAGATATGTTCCTGCTGGCGAATGAGGGCGAGCCTTTTGGTACGATAGTGGGCAATGGCTATAAAAGAGACCAGAAGACCGGGCAGGTCCTTTTGGACGCCAAGAACATGCCCTTGTATGAGTCGGGGCATAAATTAGGCAACGTGTTGCCAAAGTACACGGGTGGATGGCAGAACACGGTGACCTGGAGGAATTTTGATCTGTCTGCCACTATCGATTTTCAGAGCGGAGGCCGCTTCCTCAGCTGGACAAAAATGCTGGCGGTAAAGAGCGGACAGGCTGCCGAGACGGCGGCGATCAACGACAAAGGCAAGAATGTCAGGGATGACCCTGCGTCCGGCGGGGGTGTCAGGATATCGGGTATGTCTTCGATCACGGGACAGCTGGTCACGACCTATGTGGCGGCGAGGGGATATTTCAGGAATACCCTTGGCTCCAAGATCTATGATCCGTGGACGGAGGATGCCAGCTATATACGGCTGCGGGAGGCAAGTCTGGGGTATACCTTCTCCAGAACCGCTATTCCTTCCTTTCCGTTCAAAAGCCTGAACATAGCGTTTATCGCCCGTAATCCATGGATGATATGGCAGAAGGCACCGAAGGGCGTCAATCCCGCGGAGCTGGCTACCGGCGCGTCGTCGCTGAACTGGCTGGAAACCGGTCAACTGGCCACCGCCCGTTCGTACGGCCTAAACCTGACAATTTCCTTTTAAAAATCAACTACCATGCGAAGAAGATTCCTCATTATAGCAGCATTTATAGCGTCCGTAGCTGCACCAGGATGTAAAAAATTCTCTGCCGACATCAATGTCAGTCCCAATAGCCCTACCACAGCCAGCAATGCCCAGCTGCTTACGGCCGCCATCAATTATATGCCTGTCGTCATCGAGGGGATATCCGGGGCGCTCTATACACAGCAATGGGCAGAAAAGCCCTATACTGACGACTCGCGGTATATTTCGGTGAATTTCGATTTTTCTGGCATCTATGCCGGCCCGTTGGAGAACCTTCAGGCGATACTCACCAACAAGACCTTCAATATCAATGAGGGCTCCAGGAACAATCAGCTGGCGGCGGCCCGCATCTTACGGGCCTGGTTCTTCTGGCATATGACCGACCGGTGGGGGGATATTCCTTATTCGCAGGCGCTGAAGGGCAACGACAATCTCGCCCCCAAATACGATGCGCAAAAGGATATTTATTACGATCTGCTGAAAGAGCTTGCTGCTGCTGCCGCGCAGATAGACGACGGGACGGGGGTGACGGGCGATCTGTTGTATGGAGGTGACATGAGTAAATGGAAAAAGTTCGCCAATTCCATCCGTGCGTTGATGGCGCTGCGTCTCTCTAAGATGGACCCGGACAGGGGTAAGACGGAGCTTGCTGCTGCCGTGTCGGGTGGCGTGTTTGCAGACAACAGCGATAACGCCGTCTATGTTCACCTGGCTGACCCCGTCAACCAGAACTACTGGTACTATGTGGCGGATGTGCAGCACCGTCAGTGGTACTGGATCAGCAAGACGCTCACGGACTATATGAACCCGCTTCAGGACCCGCGGCTGCCCGTCTATGCCGATCCGGCGCCTTCCACCGGAGCCTATGCCGGCGTGCCTTACGGCCTGGATGGCGACTCTGTCGCGAAGGTCACTACCTCGAAGGTCTCCTGGATGGGAAAACATGTCCGTGCCCAGAATGCGCCCTGTTATATCGTCACCTATGCCGAGCTGCTGCTGGCGCAGGCCGAGGCCGATAAATTGGGATGGCTGTCCGGAGGCGATGCAGACGCGGCGCAGAAATACAACGCGGCCGTAGAAGCGTCGGTTCGTCAATGGGTGCGGAATAGCTTTAAGGGCGGTGTAGTGGATGACGTGGAGAAGACGTCCTATGATCCCAACGACCAGGGTGACACGACGGGTCTCGGCGTTTATCTGGCTCAGCCTTCGGTGACCTATGATCCCGCAAATGCCCTGAAACAGATAGCCTATCAGCGATGGGTACACTTGTATATGAATGGATATGAGGCCTGGGCGGAATGGAGACGAACGGGATACCCTACGCTGACGCCGGCGCCAAACAACAACAATATTCCTATTCCTAGGAGACAGGGGTATCCCAGCAGCGAGCCGAATATCAATAGCAGCAATTACAAGTCGGCGGTGCAGGCGCAGACGGGTTTTGGCGGGAAGGATGATCTAAATGGCAGGGTGTGGTGGGATAAGCCTTGAACCGGCGGGTCGCCTTTTTTATCCGGTCGCTTTGAGCTACCTTTAAGGGACATGACAGCGTTCAGCTTCAATTCGGTCACACCGCATCCGCTGTTGAGCCCATATATTGCGAAAATGTGGGTATTCGAGAGCAGCGGCCGCCTTTCTGAACAGGAAAGGAAGTTGATCGTGCCCAACGCAAATCTGAAACTGACGCTGACCTATCGCAACGGGATCGAAGCCCGGGTGGGGGATAATCCTTTTTTGCAGCGGGAGAACGAGCTGTCGCTGACCGGTCTGATCGATACGCCGGTCATTCTGAATCCCTATGCCGATGCGGCGACCGCTACCATCATCATTGTGTTCAACCCGCTGGGCGCTTACCGATGCTTTCGGTTACGGTATGCCGAGGTCCAGAACCAGATCACGGATCTTTCCGACCTGATCGGCAGCCAGGCCGTAAGGCTTCGTTCGCAATTGGCCGAGGCTGGTGATGCCTTCCGGAAATTGCAGATCCTGCAGGAATTTCTGATCGAACAGCTGGAGAAATACGAGGCTGACCCCATTTATGACCATTGTATCCATCGTATAATGGCTACCAACGGCCTGACCACGGTGGCGCAGCTTGAAAAAGAGACTGGCTACAGCGCACGCTGGCTTCACCGGAAGTTCTCCGAGCACCTGGGCACGGGCGCGAAGAACCTCGCGGAGATCGTCCGGTTCAAGCAATTCTACCAGGCCTTTTCGGCGGGGGGCACATCTGAGAATTTAAAACGGCATATCTATCACTATTACTACGACCAGTCCCATTTCCTCCGGGCCTTTCGGCGGTTCACCGGTACCACACCCACTGAATTACAAGGCAGTGTGAACGAGCTCAGCACCAGGAACTTTACCAGCTGAGGAGAGTTCCGGCATGTATCGGGGCCGGGGAGCCCGGCCCCCATCCTCTAAGGAGTTCCGATTCGTACAATACTTCGGGTTTCTGTCGACCTACCTTTGTTTAAAAAAATGGAAAAAAAAGATTTTACCTGCAGTATCTCTGCGAAGATCACAGCCCGAGAGGCGATCCGAAAAATTAACAACGTGCCCGGGTGGTGGGGTATAACGTTTACGGGCAGCGCCGAAAAGCAAAATGATCAATTTACGATCAAGATGGGCGGGGACTCCTTCTTCGACTTTGCTGTGACAGAATTGATACCCGATAAACGAATGGTATGGTTGGTGAACGACTGCAATATGCCCTGGTACTCGGATAAGAAGGAATGGGCCGGCACCCGGCTGATCTTTGATCTCGATGAAAAGGACGGTGAAACATCGCTGAGGTTTACCCATGAAGGTCTTACGCCCGACGTTGAATGTTATAAGGACTGTGAGCCGGGCTGGACGCACTGGATCAAGACAAGTCTCTTCTCTTATCTGACGACGGGGAAGGGTGTTTTCAGGCCGCCGACGAAGTGATGCAGGCGGCATCCTGCAAAGATGTTCATATATCCCTATCTATACGCTTTTCTGGCCTGGTGTCTTCCGGTAAACATGCGGGTCAGCAGCAATCCAAAAAGAAAGCCGCCTATATGCGCGGCATACGCGACGTCTCCGGCCTGCTGTCCGCCCAGCATGCCCAATCCATCTATTATCTGGAATGCGAACCAGAGACCTACGGCTATAACGGCGGGAACCGGAATGATAAAAAGGAATACCCACAAATACACCCGTTTGCCGGGAAACAATATCATGTATGCCGCCAGCACGGCTGATATGGCGCCGGATGCCCCGAGGCTTGGGATCAGAAGGTTCTGGCCCAGCAGGTAGGTGGCGATCACGTGGCTTAGCCCTGCCAGCATGCCGCATAACAGATAAAATACGAGGTATCTTCCATGTCCCATCGCGTCTTCCACGTTGTCGCCAAAAATGTACAGGAATAGCATATTGCCGGCGATATGGCCAAAGCCCCCATGCATGAACATAGCGGTGAACAGGGTGAAAAAGACGGGGATGGGCGTGACACCCAGACCGGGCAGGATCATTTGATGCCCGGTGTAGGGATCGATCAGGACCTTGGCTTTGGTAATAATGTCATGTCCTGACAGGATCTCGCCGGGAACGGTGGCGTAGGAATAGGTAAGCCTTATGTTTTGCCCCCAGTGCTGCCAGTATATAAATGCAAAGATGTTAAGCCCAATGAGCAGGTAGTTTACGATCGGGAAGGATTTTCGATCCCTGTTGTCATCACCGATGGGGAGAACCATTTAAATTTTTGTGCTAAATTAATGAATTCTGGCGGGGTGATTAAATCACCACTTCATAATGTCTGGCGGGGAGGTCAAATTCCACCATCATTTCGCGGGCTTCCGGGGGAACATTGGCCACTTCCACCTGGTCGCCGGCAAAAAAACATTTTTCTCTATATTTACCGGATGAGTTAACCCCCTTGGATAACTATCTGATATGAGACTAACCATTGTTTTTTGTTTGCTGTCTGTTGCCGTACAGGCGCAGGTTTCCAAAGTATGGATCGCCGACAATGGCGACGGCACGTACAAGAACCCGATCATCAATGCCGACTATTCCGATCCCGATGCTATCCGGGTGGGGGAGGACTACTACCTGACCGCCAGTAGTTTTGACGCGGTTCCGGGTTTGCCGATCCTGCATTCGCGGGACCTGGTGAACTGGACGATCGTCGGGCATGCGTTGCTGCGTCAGCCGCCCTATGATCATTTCTCCGCTGCCCAGCATGGCAATGGCGTATGGGCTCCGGCCATCCGGTACCATAAAGGGGATTTCTATATCTATTATCCGGACCCTGACTATGGGATATATGTCACGCGCGCGCACAACGTCACCGGTCCCTGGAGCCAGCCGTTGCTGGTAGAGGCCGGCAAGGGGCTGATCGATCCCTGCCCCCTCTGGGATGATGACGGCAAGGTATACCTGGTGCACGCTTATGCCGGCAGCCGTGCGGGCATCAAGAGCGTTTTAGTGGTCAAGGAACTGAATACTGAGGGTACTGCTGTTGTGGGTGAGGGCCGGCTCGTTTATGACGGGCATGTCTCGGACCCTACTGTCGAAGGCCCAAAGTTCTATAAGCGCAATGGGTACTACTATATCTTCTCGCCTGCGGGTGGGGTATCCACCGGGTGGCAATTGGTGTTAAGATCGAGGAATATTGATGGTCCCTATGAGAGAAAAGTGGTCATGGACCAGGGGAGTTCGCCGGTCAATGGACCTCATCAGGGCGCCTGGGTGAGTACTGCTTCCGGTGAGGATTGGTTTCTGCATTTCCAGGACAAGGGGGCCTATGGGCGGGTGCTGCACCTGCAGCCGATGAAATGGTCGAACGACTGGCCGGTTATCGGGGTGGACAAGGACGGGGATGGCAAAGGGGAGCCCGTCATGCGTTATAAGAAGCCGGCTACCGGCGCCGCTCAGCCGATAGCAACCCCGCAGGAGAGCGACGAGTTCGACTCCTTGCAGCTGGGGCTGCAGTGGCAGTGGCAGGCGAATCCCCAGGCCACCTGGAGCATGATGAATCCTGCAGCAGGTACGCTTTGCCTGTTCTCTGCAAAGACGCCCGATACGGCCAAAAATCTGTGGGATGTACCCAATCTTTTGTTGCAGAAATTCCCGGCGGAGGCGTTCACTGCCACGACCCGGCTGAAACTGGTGGCCAATCCGAAGCTGGAGGAGGAGAAGGCGGGATTGGTGATCATGGGGATGAGCTATGGCTATATCGCCGTGGAAAGCCGATCGGGCGCGCTGCAGCTGGTGTATGCCTCCTGCGAGAAGGCGGATAAGGGTGGTGTGGAGAAGGCGACGGTGATCGCGTCGCTGCAGCAGCCGGAGGTCTATTTGCGGGTGATCGTATCCGCGGGAGGGAAGTACAGGTTTAGCTATAGCCTTGACGGAAAGAAGTTTGTGGAGACGGATATGGTCATGACGGCGGAGCCCGGGAGGTGGATCGGCGCCAAGGTTGGGCTGTTCTGTACGCGGACCTCGCAGACTAATGACTCGGGGCATGCGGAGGTGGACTGGTTCCGGGTGGGACCGTAGTGTTAGGATTCACTCAGTATTTTTCGGATCAGATCGAGCTCGAGCACGTCGAGCTGATCTTTGGGACGATTCACGACTTTCTTATTGGCGATAAGGTGATCGATATGTAAGATAGGGATCTTTATCCCTTCTATGTCCGCGATGGTCGCCGCATGCAGACACCCGTCAAAGCCGTATTCGTCCAGTCCCTTCATGTTGACCAGGATATTCAGACGGAGGCCATTTATCAATTTGAATTCGGTCCAGCCGAGGACAAACTGCATCGTCTCCAGCATAAAATAGCCGTCCATTTCACATTCAATAAACGCCTGCTTCAGTCGATGTCTGTTGACGGGCGTGTCTTCGATCCATATGTCCATATTGTCCGTATATCGCTGGTAGGCATGGAGGTTAGCTGCATAGCCCCCTACCATGATGTATCTTACCCCGCAGTTTTGCAGGGCCGCCCAGAAACTCAATATTTCCAGTTCGAAGAGGTCCATTATCTGCCTGCTTGCGATTTATAGGTGTGATGGGAGCCGGGTTTGTGCGCAGTAGGCCTCTTCATTATTTGCTGGAGCTTATACAGCTGTGCCGCCATGAGGAATCGTTCTTTATAAGAACGGCGAAGGTTCTCCCGGAGCAGTTCGGATTCTGCCTTCTCGACGTCGGGAGGTAGCTGGGGAGCGGACTGAGTTGTATAGCCGGACATATTGTGGAGGATTAAATACCTCCTTAATATACTAAAAATTCACCGGTCTGCAAAATGAGCCACTAGCGATGATAGGATTGTTTCAGTTCCTCCTGCTGGCGGACGCTTTCTTTGTGGATATCGTTGTAGAGGGCGCGGATAAATTCTTCTGAAAGGCGTAGGGTCATGCCATGCTTTATAGCGTTTTGAAGCACTTCGTCAAAACGGGCGGATTGGACGACGCCGATCTGGTGGTCCATCTTATAGATGCCGATGGCACGGGCGGCGGACATACGCTTGCCGAGGAGGTCGACGATCTGGCTGTCGAGGGTGTCAATTTGTGTCCGGTAGTAGCTGAGGGTGTCTTTTGAATTGGCCGATTGGGCATTTGTTTTGCTGAGGGATGCTGCTGTCAGGACTAAAAGGATCAATAGTTTGCGGCTCATGGTGATCGTTTGATTTTTGATCAACTGTGGCAGCAAATATTCAGCCAAAATGCAGCGTATTAAAAAGTCCTTAATATTTGATTAATAGGATCAATCTCTACAAATTGTCCCTTTCTGGCCGTATACAGCCTTGTTATCGCCCCTTGATTGTCTCCTTTTTTATCCCAAACGGTCATATTTTTGTTGGCAATCCCTCTTACACGAACTTTCTGTAAAGCCTGTCCGATCAAGTTCCGGCCGGGCACGCTACCCGTATCTGCGTGCGCGGCATCTTCGATCGCCTGAAATAGTATATTAGCGCAATCATAGCTGTTGAGCGCATAATTGATTATTTCCCCATAAGCCTGTGAATAGGTTGCAGCGAACTTTTCCGATCCTCTGACATCCCCGACGGCGGAAGAGGCGGATAAGACCACGACTCCTTCCCCTTTTTCCAGAGCATCGCCGGCGGGATACAGAAAGTTTACTTTATCCCAACAGCCGTCCCCTGTTGCCATCAACTGGTCAAAACCATTTGACCGGAAGTCTCTCAAAAGGGGGGCGCCCTCAAAAGTGCCGCCGTAGAACAGCAGATCAAAATCAGCGGGTTGCTGCCGGATATGGTGGCGGAAATCTTTCTCGCCTTGTTGGAATGAAATGGATTTGAGGATAGCGCCGCCGATTTCGGTAAAAGCGTGGTAAAAAGCGCCTCCCATGCTATTGCCGTATGCGGTATCACTAAATGCAAGTATCGCCTTTCTCTTGCCGCGTTTGTGATAAAGGTAATCGCTTATGGCTTTTGCGGTTTTGTCGTCTCTGTTCGTATATCGAAATATGCCTTTTATCCCTGATTCAGTTAAGCTCGGGTTCGATGCAATAGGCGCTACGAGAGAAAGGCCTGCCTTCTCATAGATCCTCGCGGCCGCCAGGCTTGTGTCGCTGCTATAGTGGCCGATAACTCCGAGTATATTCGCGTTGCGACAGAGTTCGTTTGCTACTATTTCGGCCTTTTTGACGTCGCTTTCGTCGTCATATGTAATACTCTTTATTTCATAACCCGCCAGACCTCCGGATTTGTTCTTTTCATGAACAGCCACTTCAATTGCCTGTTTCATTTCTTTTCCCAACGGCCCTGCCAAGCCGCTTAGAGGAGCGCAGACCCCAATAGAGATAGAGGAATTCGTCATAGCCGATCTTTTGAGATGCCTATGAAAAAACTATGCCTCGCCTGGTATCGTGGATACTTTTGGCAACACCTCGTCGGGCGCCGGGCGCGGAGCTCAACTATTGTTTTACCATAACGACCGTCGCAACTCCTGTCGCGCTTGAACTGGTGGTTATGCCTCCTGAGGTCTGGGGTGGATTTGTTTGCTGGAATTTCGAGATCAAGAACAAGGAATCTCCTTTAAAGGAAAAACGTCCTGCGCTGGGGGGAGCGATAGCAGTCCCGCCGCTCAGGCCCGACATGAAATAGCCGCCGTGAAAGAGGATCGAGTCCTGTCCGATAACGTCGTATTTGGTAGCTGAATTGGACGCGGGATAGGTAAGTGTAAGCGGTATAGGGAAGCTGTCGGTCAGCGCGCCATTCTCATATAAATAGCTGGTTGAAATGGTATTGACGCTATACCCGACTCCCTTTGACATAAGGGAATCTTTTGTAAATATAACGGAACCTGTATTTTGCACGGACTTGTAGTTCGTATAGGTAACAGCTTTTTGCGTCTGGCCGCTGGCAGTTTGCTGGGTGGTGGACTGAGCCTGCAGCGTTATATAAACAAATTTGTAGTTGCCGACTAACTGGGCCGAACTGCCGCCGACGTCATTGTGTTTATGACAGGAGACGATCACAAGAGCGGATACGATAAGGGAAAACAGGGTTAATTTCCTAAGCATATTTTGGGGTTTTGCGGCAAATTAACTCATTATCACCGGCCTGAAAAATTAGTCCTGCATTTTAGGAATGGTCAGCGCGGCGGAGCAGAGCCGGGTGCGTCTATTCATCGCCGGAGCCATAGGGCTCCACATGGATGAGGGCGTTTTTTATTCCGGGGATGGATTGAAGCAGACTGTCTTTTACGTGGTGGGCGATCTCGTGACCCTGGGAGACAGAAAGTTCGGGGTTGACCTGGATGTGCAGGTCCACATAATAATCGAACCCCATTTTGCGGACATAGCATTTTTCTACGAGATCGACGCCGGAAATGCCGGCTGCGACCTGGCGGACCTTTCTTACGATCTCGCCGGAGGGGGCGGCGTCCATGACCTCGTCGAGCGCCGGGCGGAGAAGGTGGATGGCGTTGTAAACGATGATACCGGATGCGATAAGGGCTGCCCAGTCGTCGGCGGACTCGTATCCACGTCCCAGCAGGATGGCGACCAGGATGCCTACAAAGGCGGCAACGGAGGTGATCGCGTCGGTGCGGTGGTGCCAGGCATCCGCCTTGACGGCCTGACTATTGATCTCCTTGCCGATCTTGAGGACATAGCGGAACATGCCTTCCTTGATAAGGATCACGATCAGCAAAATGCCCAGTGTAAACCGGCGGGGCAGCTGGTGCGGCGTACGGATAAATTCAATGGCGTGCCAGGCTATCCAGACGGCCGTCGCGAGAAGAAAGAGAGAGATGACGATGGCGGCGAGGGGTTCCGCTTTGCCGTGGCCGTAAGGATGTTCCTTGTCGGCGGGCTTCATGGAGATGCGCAAGCCGATCCAGAGCAGGAGGGAGCTGAGGACGTCGGCGCTTGTTTCCGATGCGTCGGCGATAAGTGCGTAGGAGTGTCCAATATATCCCGAGATGAATTTGGCGAATACCAGAACGATGCTGATGGCGATGCCGATCGCTGTGGTGCGCATACCTTTGACAGAAGGGTGGAGGTCTGTATTTTGCATTCGCCGGAATTGGTAATTTTGGGGGGCAAAGATATGCGTAATATGGGAATCATAACACTGCTGTTGCTGCTATCCTGCCAGAATGGGCCGGATACCTCGCATTTGGAGAAGGACCTGCTGCACCTGGAGGCGAAGATCGCCTTGCCGGGCGTTAGCGGGCGAATGGATCATCTGTCCTATGACGGGGCGGGGCACCGGGTATTCGTGGCGGCCCTGGGAAATAATACGGTTGAGGTGACGGACCTGGCTTCGCGTACCCGTGTGCATTCGATCACTGGGCTGCACGTGCCCCAGGGGGTATTGTATATGCCTTCGCAAGGTCGGCTGGCGGTGGCGAACGGGGGCAGCGGAACCTGCGTGTTTTACGACGGGAATAGCTATGCGGAGCAGGGGGGTATATCGCTGGGGGATGATGCCGATAATATACGGTCCGACGGGGAAAGGGTGTATGTGGGCTACGGCAGCGGTGGGATCGCGGTGATCGACCCAAAGACGATCCGGAAATTGGGAGACCTGCCATTACAGGGACACCCGGAGTCTTTCCAGCTGGGGGATTCGGGGCGCATATATATCAATATTCCGGACGAAGGGGAGACGGTAGCGGGCGATCTCGGATCGCTGAGTATCCACAGCCACTGGAAGAACAGCAGGGCATCCGCCAATTTCCCGATGGCGCTGGACCGCAAGGACGGCCGGCTATTCGTGGCCTATCGTCATCCGGCGCAGCTGCGGACGTTGGATATCCGGACAGGTGCGGTGCTGGCATCTTCACCTTGTGTTGGGGATGCGGATGACGTATTCTTTGATCAGGCGTCAGGGCTGGTCTTTGTCTCGGGAGGAGAGGGGTATCTGGATATCTTTCGGGGGACGGCGCTGGTGAATCACATCGCGACGCAGAAGGGTGCGAGAACCTGTCTATGGCTGCCGGCGGAAAGGAAGCTGATCCTGGCTGCGCCGGCCCAGGGTAGGGAAGAGGCGGCTCTGTGGGTGTATGGAATGTAGGGTCGCCCGGAGAGGAAGGGTTCCGGACGACCTCGGAATATTTAGAAGGTTGCCTGAAGGGAATCGGGTGACCAGGCAGTATGATGTATCTTTCGGAACATAAAATAGGTCACTCCTACCATAATAAATGCGACGATGGCGTCGATGGCGGCGGCGGGATTCAGCACGGCTAACTTAGAGAAGAAAGCAAAGATTATATCGAAGAACAGACCGGCGAAGACCCATTCTTTCAGCCGGATCAGCCTATTGGGGATCAGCAGAACGATGATGCCCGAGGCCTTGGCCACTCCGAGAATATAGATGAAATGGGATGGGTATCCCAACTGGACGGTTATGTCCCATACGATGGGGTTCTTTGTCAGCTCGAAGAAGCCGCTCGATCCAAACCATAAAGACGTTAGTGCAACTCCGATCCAATAGATAGTTTTAGCAGTTTTCTGTGTCATAATTGATTGTTTTTAAGATTATGACACAAATTTGGTGTGCTGACGCCGATCGTCGAAGCACTATCCCGTCAAGTAGACAAATTGGGGGCTGGGATAGACGTTAGATCGCCCGGACACGCCAGATGGTGATGGCGGGTTAGTTGCGACGGCGCCGGGTGGGATCAGAGCTTATCGATCACGTCGCGATAACCCCGGCCGATGGGGATCTGTACCCCATTGACCTCGACCATTTCGGCGGTGTAGGAGCCGATCTTGTCAAGAGCGATGATGAAGGACCGGTGCACCCGCCTGAAGAGCCGTTCGGGGAGTATCTCCTCGATCTCGCTGGTGCTCATTTTTGAAATGAACTGGTCCCTGGTGGTGACGATCTTGATGTATTCGCGCTGGCTTTCGACGTAGACGATCTCGGAGAAGAGGATCTTTACTTTCCGTTTTTGGACGTTCACGAACAGATAGTCCTTTTCCTTTTCGGGGGGATGGGTTTGCGGGGCCGCCTGCGCCCGGTTTACCTTATTGACTGCGATCAGAAAGCGCTCGAACTCGATCGGCTTCAGGAGATAGTCCTTGACGTCCAGGTTGAAGCCTTCCACGGCATATTGATGATAGGCCGTTGTGATGATCACGGCCGGAGGATTTGACAGGGTTTTTAAAAAGGCCATGCCCTTCAGCCGGGGCAGGTGAATGTCCAGGAAAATAAGATCGGTCGGGTGATCCCGCAGAAAATCGGTCGCCAGGATGGCGTCCCTGAAGGTCATCTGCAGCTCGAGGAAAGGGACTTCCGCAATGTAGTCGGTCAGCACTTTTGTGGCCAGCGGCTCGTCCTCTATGATTATGCATCTTAGTTTAGACATGGCTTGCAAGGTTTATATTCAGCGTGGCGGTGAACAGGAACGCGTCTTTTTGCAGAGCGAGGTCGTAGTCGGTGTATTGCAGCTCCAGCTGGCGCCGCAGATTGGAGAGGCCGATGTTCTCCTTCTCTGCGCCTTCGCCGGCAGGCTCGCCCGTGGAATTCTTTACGATAAGAAGCAGGTGCCGGTTCTTTACGGATAGATGGATGTCCACGAACGGGCGGCTCCTGGTCTCCGACGCCCCGTGCTTAAAGGCGTTTTCCACCAACGGCATCAGCAGCAGCGGCGGCAGGGCCTGTTTCATATCCTCGATATCATAGTTGAAGTTGACGCGCAGGGTTTCGTCATATCGCAGCGTTTCCAGCGCGATATAGTCCCCGATGATCTTCAGCTCCTGCTCGATGGCCGTATAGGGGCTGCCGGTCTCGTAGAGCATGTACCGAAGGATCTTCGACAGCCGCATGATGGACTCCGGCGCCAGGTCTGACTTTTCCCGGGCCAGCGCATATATATTATTCAGCGTGTTGAACAGGAAATGCGGGTTGGTCTGGGACTTGAGGAAGCTCAGCTCCGCGGCCTGCTTTTCGATCAGCAGCCGCTGGGCGGAGCGTTTTAGCCGGATATGATTATAGATGTGCCGGATGATCCCGAAGAAAATGACCGATCCAAATGCGTCGCCAACCAGGTCTGCGGCGACGTCTTGGGTTGATTGCCGCGGATCCAGCACGATATAAACGTGCAGGGCCATCCCGATATGCCGCCAGAGGAGAAAGCCTCCGGAGTAGAAAAAGATATACGCCAGTATGCGCAGGATCGAGCTGCCTAACTTGTCCCAGCCCAGCCGTGGAAGAGTGAGCTCAAACAGGGAATAGTTGACGACCAGCAAATAGATCAGCTTCCAGGTATCGTCGGCTATCCTCAGCCAGTACGAGCGGTCTGCGTGCTCGGCGGCATTTGACAACAGGCTGATCACCATGGCGACGATGCCAGTCCAAAGGTAGAGTTTTGGGTTCTTTATTTTAAATGGTTTCCTCATTAGCCGCTATAAATATCGGTAAATCTTTTGACGTTGGGCTGTCGTTCGTAGACCATGATCTGCTGTCTGTTGACGGTGTATAAAAGCATAGTTTTTATTGAGTAATCTTGTGTACACCCCAAAAATGACAACATGAAAAAACTTATTCAGTTCGGAGAAACGGTGGATGGATATGGTGTCCCCGTATTGAACGAGCGGGAGATCAGGGCCGCGGCAGGTCTGTTCTTTCTCGCCACCTACACTTCCCTGCTATTTATACTGTTCAAAGGCAATTTTCTGCTGATCAAGTATGTGATCACCATTTTTCTTCTCGATTTCCTCCTACGCGTACTGGTTAGTCCGCGGTTCTCACCCTCCCTTATCATCGGGCGGCTGATCGTTCGCGGCCAGACGCCTGAATATGTCGGCGCGCAGCAGAAGAAGTTTGCGTGGAGCATCGGCGTCGTCCTTTCCGCTACCATGTTCGTCCTGATGGTGCTGGTCAATTCCTACAGCCCGATAACGGGCATCATCTGCCTGATCTGCCTGGCCTTCCTGTTCTTTGAATCGGTGTTCGGTATCTGCCTGGGCTGCAAGTTCTATCCACTGTTTTATAAAAGAAGGCCGCAGCTATGTCCCGGGGAGGTCTGTGAAAAACCTTCTAAACAGGCGATCCAGAAGATATCTGCTGCACAGCTGTTTGTACTGGTAGCCTTTATTGCGTCTGTTTTTGTCACCGCCCGACTGTTCAACGACCAGTTCAGCAAGCAGGCGCATTATCTTTTTGAAACCCGATAGTATGCTTACTCCACTGGAAAGATTTTTTGCCACCTACCGGAAGAATATTGTCGGGTATCGCAGCAGCTTTGAGTCTCCGTTCGGAAGAAGGATGATCGTATATGCCGACTGGACGGCCAGCGGCAGGGCCTATTGGCCTATAGAGGAACGTTTGCAGCATGAGATACTCCCTTTCGTTGCCAATACGCACACGGAAACAACAGTCACCGGTACGCTGATGTCAAGGGCCTACGAAGAGGCGAGGCACATTGTGAAGGAGCATGTCAATGCAGGGAAGGACGACGTACTCGTCTTTTGCGGCAGCGGCATGACGGCCGCTGTCAACAAGCTGCAGCGTATACTGGGCCTGCGGGTACCCGAACGCCTCGCCGACTATCTTAGCAGTGACTGGCGCTCCTCCCTGGACGAGACCCTGCGGCCGGTAGTCTTTGTCTCCCATATGGAGCACCACAGCAACCATCTCAGCTGGTTGGAGACGATCGCTACGGTAGAGATCATCCGGCGGGACGCGGACGGGAATGTGGACCTCGGTCATTTCAGAGAATTGCTGGAGCAGTACCGGCAGCGCAGGAATAAGATAGCGGCGATAACGGCGTGCTCGAATGTCACGGGCATCGGGACGCCCTATCATGAGATCGCCAGGCTTATCCATAGTCATGGTGGCTATTGCTTCGTCGACTTCGCGAGCTCCGCGCCATATGTTGATATTAACATAAACCCCGTTGACAAAGATGCGCATCTGGACGCCATCTATTTTTCGCCGCACAAATTCCTGGGCGGGCCGGGTACCCCCGGCGTGCTGGTCTTTAAGAAGGCGCTTTACAGGAACGCTATTCCTGATGGGCCAGGAGGCGGCACCGTGCGGTATAGCAACCCGTGGGGAGAACGCGAATACGTTGAAGATATTGAACAAAGGGAAGACGGCGGCACACCTCCTTTTCTGCAGGCTGTACGGGCGGCAATGTGTATCCGGCTAAAGGAGGCCATGGGTGTAGACCGGATACAGGAAAGGGAGGGAGAGATGGTGCAAATGATCTTTTCAAGGCTGCAGGATATGAAGAATATTTCCGTGCTGGAAGGGAATGTCACCAACCGGCTGGGTATATTTGCTTTTCTTGTCGACGGCGCCCATTATAATCTGATCGTCCGATTGCTCAATGACCGGTTTGGCATTCAGACCAGGGGCGGCTGCTCCTGCGCAGGTCCTTACGGGCATGTGTTGCTGGATGTTGACCAACGGCGATCTCATGCGATACGGGAGTCTATTGTTGCGGGTGACCTTTCGCGTAAGCCCGGCTGGGTCAGGCTATCCGTACATCCGACGATGACCAATGCGGAGATCGTCTTTATCCTGAATGCGATCCAGGCCACGGCGACCAATTTCCGGGAATGGGGGGCTGATTACCAGTATGACGCTGGTTCAAATGAATATCGCCTTCCGGGGGGGTGGGAACGCAGTCCCGACTCAAGTGTCATGCCGGAACGATATATTGATCTGAGTACCGTTGTTGTTCTGGATGGTGAGCCAGCCTCCCATGTCTTCGGTAAGGCCTTGCAATAATTCCATTCCCATCGATGCGTCGGCGCGTGTGTCAAATCCGGCGGGGAGACCGCGACCGTTGTCTGCGATCGTCAGCATAATATGCGTAGCCGAGACGTGTTTTAGAGAAATATATATCTTCCCCTGTTCTGTTTGCGGGAATGCATATTTGATCGAGTTGGTTATGGCTTCATTCAGTATGAGGCCGAGCGTTACGGCAAATGAGTGGTTCAATTCGATATTCTCTATCTGCAGCTCGAAGCCGATGTTTGTTTGGGTCCCGTAGCTCGCCTTCAGATATTCGACCAGTTCGTAGATGTATTCAGGCATATGGACGGTGGATAAGCCTTCCGACTGATAGAGTTTCTGATGGATGATGGACATGGAGTGTATCCGGTGCTGGCTTTCTTTAACGGCGTACAGCGCTTCCGGGCTCTTCAGGTAGCTGGACTGGATCTCCAGCAGATTGGCTACCACATGAAAGTTGTTCTTGACCCGATGGTGGATCTCTTTTACCAGCCAATCTTTTTCCGACAGGAGGTGTTCAAGCTGTTCGTTCTTTTGTGTGATGACCTGGTTCGTCCGCTGCTTATGCCTGTATTGCCAGTATAACAGCAGTACAATAAAGGCCAGGGTGATGATCCCTCCGATAGTGACCTTTTTGGTGAGGTTGGCTGCTTTTAGCCTGCTGGCCTGCAATTGATTCTGTTGCGAGAGCATCGTTATGTTCTGGTCCCTTAGTTTAAGTTCGCTTTTATTTTTTTCAGATTCAAATTCCATTTCCAATTGCTTGATCTGCCGGTTGCTTGTTTCCGTAAAAAGCGAGTCATTCAGGGTCTGATATTCCAGGAGATTCCCAACTGCCGATCGATAGTTCTCCCGGGTGGTATCCAGTCTGAACTTGAGATAGGCGTTCTCCTTTATCAGGTGGGGGTCGCCGATCTTTCGGCTCAGGGAGTCGATAAGCCTGATATAATTGCCGGCCAGGTCCAATTGCCTTGAGCGAAGGTAATGGCTGATCAGCAGCAGGTAAAAGTCGTGCAGGTCCTTATCGCTGGGGTTGTGGGATTTGATCAGCTGCAATATATGTTCGCAGTATTGCGCAGTTGCCGCGTCGTTGCCCTGTTCGGAAAAGACGAGCAAATAGGAGAGTGGAAGATAGATGTACGCCTCGTCTCTTTGTGGTTGAAGCAGCGGTTTGGGAACGGTCCTTATAAGATCTAAGGCCCTGGCCGGCTTTTTCATTTCGATATAGGTCCTTGCGATATCGGCCAGCAATTCAAGAACGCCGTCATTCTCTTTGTTCTTTTCAGCGATGGTAAGCGCGGCCTTATAATAGGTAAGGGCTGTCTCAGGCTCTTTCAGCCGTACAAATATCTTGGCGAGGTAGTTATTGATCTGGCAGAGGGACATGCTGGTATCCCCTATTTTTTGAGCGGCCTGCAGGGCCAGCAACCCATAGTTGAGCGCCTGCTTATAATTCCCGTCGGTAAAGTAGATGTTTGAGAACAGCACGTAGACGCCTTGCAGCGCCGGGTAATTCATGGACTTGTATAGCTGCAGGGAAAGATTCAGGTATTCCAGCGCCGTACTTCGCTGATCGTCCAGCGCATAAAGGTCGGCGAGGAATTTCAGACTATAGGCCTGTTGTTCGACATTCCCCGATTGTCGGAATGATTCGGCGGCCAGGGCCATGAGTCTCTTCTTTTCGGGGCTTTCTTCTTTCTTTTGGTAGTCGTAGTATTCAGACAGGCTGAAATATGCAACTCCCAGATAGTATTTGTTCTTGGCGGTCTGAAGCATCCGGACTGCTTGCTCAGCCAATGTTCTTCCTTCTTTTAGCCGTCTTTCTTCCCTTGCCAGGAGGGATTGCAGCAGGACCAGGAAGGCGGTGGCGTCGCTTGAGCCGACCGTCTTGTTAAGGTCGGCTGCCTTGCGCATATAGTCTCTTGCCCTATCGAGGTCAGTTGGCTCCTCGCCGGCTTTGAAAATATAGTATTGCGCCGCCATGAAATAGGCATGCATCCGGTCTGCCGCCGGCGTGCTACCTTTCAACGACGTAAGGAATGAATCAGCCCATTCTTTTGAAACACCCTGGGCATAGGTCAGGGTAGCCAGCAATGAGAAGAATGCTATCAATAGTAGACGGCGCATCAGCTGCGAATACTTATTTGCTTTTTTATGTCCAGCTTTTTGATCCTGGAATTGAGCGTATTGACGTTGATCCCCAGGATCTCTGCCGCGCCACCGGGGCCGTATACTTTCCAATTGCAGCTCTCGAGCACAGCAATGATATGGTCCCGTTCGTTTTCCGCAATGGTCTTGAATCGTCCCCGGGAGGCGCGCTCCGATGGTGGTTCAAGAGCCGATGGCTTGATGACAAGGGTCTCAATGACCTCGCCTTTGGCAAGGATCACATTTTTATGTACAGTATTTTCAAGCTCCCGGATATTGCCGGGCCAGTGATATTCTTTCAGCGCCTTCATCGCCTTTTCGCTGGCGCCTTTGACCGGTTTGCCTGTCTGTGCCGCATATTTTTCGATAAAGTGAGCAGCGAGCAGGGGAATGTCCTCCTTTCGTTCACGGAGGGGTGGGAGGTGCAAGGTGAACACATTCAGCCGATAGAACAGGTCTATGCGAAAGCGTCCTGCGGCAACGGCTTCCTCCAGGTCTCTGTTCGTGGCCGCGACAATGCGTACGTTCACTTTCTTCGACCGTCCGCCGATGGGTTCGATCTCCTTTTCCTGTAATACGCGCAGCAGCTTGACCTGCAGCTCGATCGGCATGTCGCCGATCTCGTCGAGAAATATTGTTCCGTTGTCGGCAAGCTCGAATTTGCCCAATTTCTTTTCCGCATCCGTGAAAGCCCCTTTTTCATGGCCAAACAATTCGGACTCTATAAGATTGGCCGGCAGCGCCCCACAGTTGACGGCGACGAATGGCCTGTATTTACGGGGCGAGCTGCGGTGGATGGCGTGGGCGATGACCTCTTTTCCCGTGCCGCTTTCTCCCAGCAGCAAAACCGAGATATCCGACGGCGCGATCAGACCGATCTGGTCCAGCAATTCAAGGAACACCGGGCTATTGCCGATGAGCCCGGTCGCCTGGACAGGCATGCCCGCGGAAGCCTGCGCCTGTTTGGAGGATAGCTCCTCCTTCATCGGCTGGCGGAACTGATGCAAATACAAGGCGACGTCTACCGTGATCAGTACGTCCTTGGCGCGGAATGGCTTTACCATAAAGCCAAATGGCTGGGTAGGTTTGGCCAGTTCCAGGATCTGCCGGTTGGAGTTGGCCGAAAGGTAGACAAAAGGGACATTTTGTTCGTGAAGTATGCGACCCAGATCGATCCCGGTGTCGTCTCCCTGCAGGAAAATATCCAATAGGACGAGGTCCGGTTTCTCCTTCTCCATTATTGAAATGGCCGATGCCACTGATCTGGCGATCGAGCAAGTACGGTAACCTGCATTGTTGAGGATCAGCTTTAGTCCTTTTGCTTCGATAAACTGGTCCTCTACTATAAGGATATTCGCTTTCATTTCCAATTATGGCTTGATATGAAGTAAAATTAATACAGTTTCCAGCCATTCGGGTCAATTTTGTCAACTGATCGCGGTTTTATCTATCGGCCTCAATAATTATCGAAATAGCAATAAAATCAATGGCCCCGCGAAACTTATCTCATTGAAAATAAACGAAATAATAAAGGGGCACGCGCTTTGGAAATCCTTCCGGAACGAAACCTTTTATGTATGGAAACAATGCTCGAGTTCAGTCAGCTGCTCGCGGCCGTCAGAAGCAAGTCGGACCTCGCGGCGGTCGTCTGCAAGACTTTGAAGAACCTGGATGGGGTCTATTCTTATTTTATTCACGCGCTGGACGAACGGGGCGACTCCCTGGTGCCCTGCTTATATGACGAGGTGATCTTTTCTCCAGCGGAGCCCTCCAACAGAGAACTGCTCTCCAGGAATCTTTCGCCTGCGATCGGGCTGCCAAAAAGAGTGATTGGCGGGGAGTCGCCTTATTTTATCGACCTTGGAAAGGAGATCGAGTCCGGAGCGACCGAGGCATTTGCCCGTCTCTATTTATGCGCGGGAAAGAGAAGGCAAGGTCTGCAGAAGGTGGTCGCCACGGTGCTGAAGGCCGGAGACAGGCTGCTGGGGATAATCTGGCTTTTTGCAGAGCGGATCGATGTAGCCCTGCTTAAAGCGATGTCAGCGCAAATTTCAGTCGCGATATCGAATCTGCGGGCCAACGAGCAGCTGATCGGCTTAAAAAGGTCCCTGGAGCCTGCTACAGCCGGTGAAACGAGCCATCATTACTCGGGAATAGTAGGCAATGGGCCGGCCATGCAGCGCGTTTACAAGCTGATATCCTGCGTGTCCCAATCGGCTTCGACGGTGCTGTTGCTGGGAGAGACCGGTACGGGCAAAGAGCTCATAGCGCGGGCGCTTCACAACAGCTCTCCCCGGAAGGATAAGCCCATGATCAAGGTCAATTGCGCAGCCCTGCCGGCAGGCCTTATCGAATCTGAGCTTTTCGGGCATGAGAGAGGCGCTTTTACGGGGGCGGTCGAGCGCCGCATCGGAAAGTTCGAACTCGCCAACAATGGCACGCTGTTTCTTGATGAGATCGGTGAAATGCCGCTGGAGACACAGGTCAAGCTGCTCAGGGTTTTGCAGGAGAGGGAATTAGAGCGTCTTGGAGGCAAGTCCATGGTCAAGGTAAACGTGAGGATCATCTGCGCAACGAACCGTGATCTGGAAGAAGAGGTCAGCAAAGGACGTTTTCGGGCTGATCTCTACTATCGGCTGAACGTCTTTCCCATTCAGCTGCCGCCCTTGAGAGACCGGATACAGGATATCGCGCCTTTGGCGGTCTTTTTTCTAAAGCGGTTCGCCGGCAATAACGGAAGGTCGATTTCCGTGATATCCCCGTCGGTAATTGCAGAGCTGGAGAGATATCCCTGGCCCGGAAATGTAAGGCAGCTGGAGCACATTATCGAACGGGCGGTCTTGTTGACTACGGGCGGCACGCTCCTTGAAGTACAATTACCCAGGATAGCCCCGGATGACTCCGTTGCAGACGCCAATAAGAGTCTGGAGGAGATCGAACGCGGTCATATTATTTCGGTTTTGAGGCGCTATAATGGCCGTGTAGGAGGAAAAAGCGGCGCCGCTGCTGCGCTTCAGATGCCTGCCACCACTCTTCAGTCGAAGATCAAAAAACACGGCATTATGCGTTTCGAATATTATGGAGTGGCTTAGATCCGAAAAAGCTCCGGGCGAGTACCCGGAGCTGTGGAGTGGCATGAAATTATTTGCTTTTTTCCGGAATTAAAATAGGTGATCCTTTGTCGCTGATAATAAAGGCAAGCAGTTTTGCCGGCTTGTCTTTGCTCATATTTTTTGTCGACGCATGCAGCTTGTTGGGCTCTTCATAAAAAGTGTCCCCCGTCTTGTAATGATAGACTTTCCCGTCAAATGTCGATTCCAGCTCACCTTCGACTACATAGCCAAAAGTGGGATTGGGATGCCGGTGACCCGACGATTTCTCACCCGGAGCAAATGTCACCAGCACCATCCTGACTTCCTGGTCCTTCAAAGAGGGGGTGTTCAGGAGCCTGGAGTAAATTACTTTCGGAGGAATGGCCGTCGCTGTCTCGGAGTGATCGGTGTGCTGTGCGTTTGCGGCGAATATGGCCGAGGCTGTAAGGAACGTCAATGTGATCTTCTTCATATTTCCAGTTTTTATGGAGGCTACTCCGGCCAAAGCCGTGCCAGTCGCAAGATGCTGAATTCCAGCGGTCATGATCTTTCCTTTCAACGAAATTTCGTGCATCGCTTCGTTGATTTCCGATATTTCGGAGTTCAGTGGGTCGAGTGGTTATGTAAATGGATGGAAGCCAGTAAAATACATTGTGGCATGTTCCTTTCTGATCCGGTAGCAAACACCTACTTGCATGTGGACAACGAGCGTAATGCCTGCACTAAATGGAAGAACAGCTATCGTCACGGGAGGCAATTCGGGGATTGGCCGGGAGACAGCAAAGGCTTTATACGATGCCGGGGCTAATGTGATCGTTGCCGGGCGGAATATCGGGCAGATTGAAAGGACAGTAGAAGAGATAAAGAATGTTGCCGTTGAGAATACAATTGAACCGGCCAGGATCGACCTGGCAAATTTGCGTTCTATTCGGGAGTTTGCCGACAGGTTCAGATCAGCGTATGACAGCCTGGATATCCTGATCAATAATGCCGGGGTCATGATGCCTCCCCCGGGCAGAACGGCAGATGGATTCGAGCTGCAGTTCGGCATTAATCACATTGGACATTTTTGTCTCACTGCCGAGCTATTTCCATTGATCAGGAATGTGGCCGGCAGCAGGATCGTCACTGTAACCAGCCTGGCGTACACCGTTGGATCAATAGACTTTTACAATCTTCGGCTCGAGAAGGATTATGATGCTCAGCGGGAACACGCTCAAAGTAAATTGGCCAACCTGCTATTTGCAATCGAGCTGCAGAGAAAGATCGATCAGGCTGGAGACGCAGTATTGTCTGTCGCTGCACATCCTGGTCTTGTGGACACCAGCCTGACCCGTCATATGACGCAGGCGGCGGTAGATGCGACAGTCAGAAAACATGGGCCATTGATGCCTGCCTGGATGGGGGCATTGCCGAGCCTGTTTGCGGCTACGTCGCCGGATGTTCAGGGGGGGCATTTATATGGACCCCACGGGGATGGCGGATTGCGGGGGTATCCTGTCGAAACACCGATCGACCCCCTGCTGCTTCAGGATTCTCTCGGCGAACAGCTCTGGAGCTTCTGTAACGAGGCTATCGGCTGTACGTTCTTCGGGTAGGGTTTCGCGGGGAATCGGGAGCATCGTCACCTCAATGATCCTTCCGGGCGTCCAGGAACGGCTTTAGCAAGTCGATCGGGAGGGGGAAGATGGTAGTGGAATTCTTTTCCGTTGCGATCTCACGAAGGGTTTGCAGGTAGCGAAGCGTGATGGCGCTGGGCTGCTCATTGAGGATCCTTGCTGCATCGGCCAGACGCTGCGATGCCTGAAATTCGCCCTCTGCTGCGATCACTTTGGACCGGCGTTCGCGTTCTGCCTCTGCCTGCCGGGCCATTGCCCGTTGCATTTCCTGCGGCAGGTCGATCTGCTTTACTTCCACGTTCGAAACTTTGATCCCCCAGGGTTCCGTATGGGCGTCGATGATCTGTTGCAATTTCTGGTTGATCTTTTCCCGCTGGGAGAGCAGGTCATCGAGGTCGGATTGTCCGAGCACACTGCGAAGGGTGGTTTGAGACAGCTGTGACGTGGCCGTGAGATAGTTCTCTACTTCCACAATGGATTTTTGTGGCTGGACCACGCGAAAGTAAACCACTGCATTGACCTTAATGGAAACATTGTCCTGTGTGATTACGTCCTGCGGGGGCACATCCAGGACCAGCGTTCGTAAGCTGACCTTTATCATTTTATCTATGATGGGAATGAGGATGATCAAACCCGGTCCCCTGAGACTCATTAAGCGTCCCAGCCGGAAAACCACTCCTCTTTCGTATTCCCGTAGAATGCGGATGGAATTGGCCAGCACCAGCAGTAGGAAGAAAAATAGAACGATACTTATGACCGGAACTTTTTCCATAAAATTTAGCTGTTATTCTGTTGTTGGTTTGACGCGTAGGGTGAGGTTCTCCATGCCGACTATCCGAACTTTCTCACCCTTTGCAATATTGCCTTCTACAGTGATCGCCCGCCATATCTCGCTATGGACCTGTATGGTGCCTGCAGGGGCCAGCGGTTCGAGCGATATACCCGTGTCGCCGATGAGCCCTTCAATGCCGGTGACGGGTTTCAGCCGCTGGGCCCTCAGTCCCATTCCCAGTACGCCCATGAAGAATGCTACGGAAAGGGCTACGGTCGTTAAGATGGCAGCCCGGGATATCCGTACGACCTCCAGCGAAGAGGTGGTTCTTATCAGCATCAGGGAACCTAGCAGTAGTGAAATGGTGCCTCCGATGGCCAGCAAACCATGGCTTGCTATTTTTATTTCGAGCAGAAAGAGAACAACGCCGAAGACGACAAGCGCAAGGCCGGCATAGTTGACCGGCATCATGTGCAACGAATAAAAGGCGAGTATCAGCGAAATAACCCCTACGATACCCGGGAAGATCGCTCCGGGAGTGAAAAGCTCGAACAGCAGGCCGTACATGCCCAGCATCATCAGGATATAGGCAATCGTCGGATCGCTTATGATATTCAATATCTTTTCCGCGAATCCCATGTCGAGAAAATCGATACGCGCGCCCTTGGTATGCAGTACCCGCGAACCGACCGCCAGCTCGATTCGTTGTCCGTCTATTTTTTCCAACAGGTCTTCCCTGTTGCTGGCAATAAGATCGATCACTTTTTCCCTCAGCGCCTCGTTCTCGGAAACGGAAAGGCTGTTGCGAACAGCATTCTCCGCCCACTGTATGTTGCGATGTCGTTTGTCGGCGATAGACCGGATAAAGGCTGCGGCATCGTTCGTTATTTTTTCGTTCATAACAGCATCCGGTTGTTCCTGTGGCGCTGCTCCAACGGGATGGGCAGCTCCTAAGTTGGTCCCGGGAGCCATGGCAGCTATATGTGCGGAGAGCGTAATAAAAACGCCCGCAGAACCGCCCTGTGCCCCCGAGGGAGACACATACACGACCGTGGGTACGGGGCTCTGCAGCAAGTCTCCCACGATCACGCGTGAGGATTTAAGCAGTCCCCCCGGAGTGTTCAACTCTATCAGCAGGCATTCTGCCTGTTGGCCTTGCGCTTTCTCGATACCACGATGAATATAGTCAGCCGTTACGGGATTGATGGTACCATCGATCTTTAATGAAACCACAGATTGAGCTTGCAGCAACAGCGGCAGGAAAAAACATAGGGAGGAGAATATGATCCCACGTTTCATTTAATACCTCCTGAGATCCGAATGCGATGAGGACGAATCCTTACGTAATTTACTAAATTTTAGCGAAATAATACCCGGCCAGGATCAGTCTTCCGTATCTTCTATGTGGCGTTCCGGCCGGTAGTCTGCGGCCCGGGCGCTGAGCTGCAAGTTCTTTAGGGTTAGCCCTTTGACGTGCCGGGTGTAGAGGCCCCAGGCGGGTAACTCCCCGAACATGGAGAATTCGGGATAATCTGAAGGGTTTTCCGGAATGGGGTGGAGAGTGGGGGCAGAGCCGCTGCCGGAGTGGGCGGAGCCGCCGTCGGGGTCTGCGCTGCCGCCGGGGTAGGAGACCGTGATATTCTCCAGCGTCACGTCTTCGACCGGATGACCGGGAAGGCCGGCGATGACGGCGGGGAACACAGAGTGCGGGAAACGAAGCAATGGACCTTCCATTGGATAGCCCTGGTCGGGTTTGCCGGCGGGTATCTGGGTGCTGAGGTTGCCGATATATACGCGCCGCAGCTGGCTGTAGACGGAGTCTTTGTTGCGATGTCCGAGGCGGATGAAGATGGCGTTGCCGGTGTTGGTCGCTTTGATGTCGCGAATATCGACGTCTTCGAGCCTTCCGCCGTCGACGGCCTCAAGCGCGACGGCCGAGCGGTAGGTGTCATAGACGGTGATGTCGCGGATGGTGATCCGCATGAAGCCGCCGCGGCTGGCCGTTCCGAACTTTATGGCGCTGGCGCTGGACCGGACCGTGCAGTGGGCGATGTAGACGTCAGCGCAGGAGTCATTGCGGTCTTCGGATTTGAGGCAGATGCCGTCGTCATCGGCGTTAAAATGACTATTGGTGAGTCTCACCTTTTTACAGTCGACGATGTCGATGCCGTCGTTGTTCCAGAACGTATTGCTTTCTACGCGGATGCTGTCGACGGTGAGCCCGGTGCAGCTTTTGTAATCCTGAACCCAGTCCAGGGCGTTCTTCAGGGTGATACCTTTTATAGAAATATCGTCGCAATGGGTGAAGAGGATGAGCTTTGGCCTGTTCTCTTCTGAGGGCCTTACCTGGCCCCAGGGGTTGGGGGTCTGCCATTCGTTGTCGGCGATCCTGCCTGATCTGATCTGCTGATACAGGTCCCGGAGGAGGGCTTCGCCCTGTCCATCGATGGTCCCCTCGCCTTCAATGCCGATATGGGTCTGGTGGTCGGCCCTGATCAGCGGTTCTGCGTTGCCGGGACCGTAGTCCATCCGGTGGGTGCTGCCCAGCAGGGTGGCGTCGGAAGAAAGGTGAAGGATCACGTTAGAACGAAGGGTGAGGACGCCGGTCAGCCAGCTGCCGGAGGGGAACAGCACGGTTCCGCCGCCCTCAGCTGTGGCCTTGTCGATCGCTGATTGGATCGCGCGGGTATTGTCGGTCTTGCCGTCCCCTATGGCGCCATAGTTCCGGATATCGTAGGTCGCGTGTTGAGGGGCCGGAGATTGCAGCTGGTAAGAGGATCCGATGCTGTTGCGGTATTGCGCGTAGAGCTTTTTTACGGTCGCGACAGGATCACCGGAGGGGGTCATCGGGTAGGGGCGCTGTTCGTTGACCCAATTCCATTCCCACTGGCGGATATCTTTTTCGAAGCCCGCAAAGTCGGGTGTTTTGCCGGCGGTCATGGCGGCCCGTAGGAAGGTGAGAAACCTTTCCCAGCGAACATAATAGAAGTCTTTCAGCAGGCCGCTCCACTGCCGGCAGGCGTATTCGTGGAGTGGGCTGTTGGCATCGCCCCAGAGGGTAATGAGGTCGCGGGCATTGCGTTCATAGAGCGCCTGTTCGTCGGGAGTGATCCCTTTTTTCCGGGCGTCAGCCAGCCATGGGCCGAGCAGGAAATCCTTTTGGGTGGCGAGCAGCCGGTCGAGATCGGTGATCAGCCGCAGATAGTTGTTTGCGGCGATGTCGAAGCTCGCCGTGTCGTCCTCGCGAAAGGCCTGTACCCATTTCTGCTGGAGGACCGAGGCATAGTTGGCGAGCACCTGCCGGGTAATGTCTACGAGGTCGAAGCAGAAGCCTTCCGTGGTCGGTCGTTTGGTAGCCGACGTCACCAGCCCGTCCCAGGCGGGGAGGAGGTCGGCGGGGGGATAGTTCAGGAGGGTGCGCGTCCATACGGTAGTCGAGTCCAGTGTGGGACGACCGGTGATGATGGACTCCGCGCCGTCGCGGATCAGCCGTCCGTTGTAGGCCGTTTTGCGGAGGACGTCCCAGGCTTTTTCCAGACCCGGTGACGTATAGCCGTAGCGGTTACGAATATATGATCTGAGCCAGTTTTGGACATCGATGGGAATAGCCTGTTTCCGCGGATCGACACTGTCGGCCTGCCAGGTGTGCTGCATCATCAGCTCGTATATCACCGGGTTGGTGGCGATGCCTTCCATCGTCAGGCCGATGCCCTCCATTCTGCCGGATGCACTGTCGTGCAATGCCAGCGCGGGACCGGAGGCGACGCCGTCCATGCGGCCGAAGAGGTTGACGTTGCCGCCAAAATTGTTGAGCATGTTCCAGACCCATGGTTTGCCGTAGAAGGCGCTGGTCCTTTTCCATACGGGCTCTATCTCGGCGGCCAGGTCGAGGAGGAGCATGTTGTCGTTGGGGACGGCGTCGAGCAGGGCCTGTATCTGCGGGGCTTTCCAGAACTTCCGGTCGTTATAGAAGAGCCAGCCCTGCATGACCCAGACGGCGCGTGGGTCTGCCCGTTGCATGCCTTCATAGATCTTTTTGCTGAGACCGGAGAGGAAGGCGGGGTCGTCGGAGGGCGGCTCGTTCTCGTTGAATGTATCGGCGGAATAGAAGTGATCGGTGCCGAACAGTGCCGCCTGTTCGCCCAGGAAGCGCTGGCCGATGTCGGCGAACAGCGGGTCGGCAGCGTCCAGTATCCAGGTGTCCTTGAAGCCGTTCTTCCAGTTGGTAGACTTGCAGCGTGCCGACGGAAATTTGGTGGGAAAGGAAGGGGGGACGTGGCCGGTAAAGGCGGGAAGCACCGGCGTCATGCCCAGTTCCCTTTCGCGGGCCAGTATCTTTTTCTGCAGCTGTTTTTGCGATTCCATCCAGTGCATCGGAAGGGGGCCGCCCCAGCCGTCCAAATTCCCCATCCAAAACCAGGCGAAATAGGCGGGTCCGCTGAAGAAGTCCTTCAGCTCTTCGTCCGTAAAGCCCATCTTATGGTAGACCTGGTACCAGGTATATTCTTCCCCGGTAATGGCGAGGGGCATGTTGATGCCGTGGAGAGCCATCCAGTCGATGTCCTGCTGCCAGCGATCCCAGTCCCACCAGCTCATGGAGTAGTTGAACGTACAGTAGTTGAGGTAATAGCGGTATTGGTAGGGTGAGGTGCGGCGGACCTTTTTACCAACGCGCGGCAGGCTGGCGGGAAGCCGGAGGTTGCTGCCGTTCCAGGTGGACTGGCAGTGGCAGTACTCCGTCATATAATAATATAGTGCCGAGGCGATGGCTACGCCGTTGTTGCCGCGGAGGACGATCCGGTTGCCGCGCGATTCGAGCTCAAAAGAATTCTTGCCGGGGTCCGCAGGCAGCCCCTCGATGACAAATGCGCTTGCGCGTTGTGGAATTACGCGTTGCACCAGCCGGCGGGAGGCGGTGAGATAGGGCTGGGCTTTGCTGCCGATGACGATGAGGAAGAAAAGAGGGGTAAGAAGATGACGCATTCGACTCAGGTTTACAAAAAGATCCCGGGCTTACGCTGCAAAGGTAAGCCCGGGATGATGTATTTGATCAATAACCCGGATTCTGTTTGAGTGCCGGATTGTGGGTGAGAGCGGTTGTGGGTATCGGGAAGATGCGGTGGTTCGGGTCGGCATCGGTCTTGAATCCCCAGGCGCCTTCAAATTTGCCATATCGGATCATGTCGTTGCGGTGCCAGCCTTCCCAGGCAAATTCGCGGTTCCTTTCATTGTAGACGGAGTCCAGGGTGATGCCCGTCCAGGGGGCGGAGCTGGAACGCTGAGCCCTCAGCTGGTTGGCCAGGGTCAGCGCGGTCTGGCCGTTGGTGGCCGTTCCGCCGCGGAGGATAGCTTCGGCTTTCATCAGCAGGATATCCGAATAGCGGAAGACGGGAATGTCATTGTTCTGGTTCCTGCTGGTGGACGTCGAGTCGGGGTAGAATTTGATATTGCGATAGCCCATGTTCCAGCCGATCTCATCGTTGCCGACGTCGAACTGGGGGACGCTGTACCGGAGCGTGATATCCGGGGTAAGGTTGAGCTGGTACGTATATGACGCCGAACCGTCGGAGCCACCGTAAGTGAGGTCATAGCCGCTCTTGGTAGTAGTGATCATGATGGGTGTGCCATCGCGCTTGTACTGCAGACCTGTCAGCCATTGCTGGTTGCGAACATCGCCGGCATCGTTGAAATTGGCATAAAAAGACGGCAGGGTAGAGGCAGGAGCGCCGGGGGTGAAGGGCAGACCGAAGAAATTGTATCCTGCACCTGCCGCGACCTTTCCCATCGATCGGGGGACGTCATACCGGGAATGGATGTTGACACAACGGAAGGGCCAGTATGTAGTGCCGAAAGTATTGGTCATGGCGGGGTCATACGGAATGGCAAAGATGAATTCCTTACAGGATGGACCGTTGGTCGGGGCGAACTGCGAGAAATAAGTCCCCATCGACTCCAGGCTATAAACGCCTGAGCTGATCACGTTGTCGCAGGCGGCGATACAGTCATTGTAACGGGCCGTCCCGGTATAGTATTCGGCATTGAGGTACATCTTGGCGAGCAGGGCATAGGCCATGTACTTGTTCGGCCGGCCATACTGGGTGGCACTCACGCTGGTGTTGAGGTCGGGCAGCGCGGCTTTGATCTCCGATTCGATAAAGCTGAACACCTGTGCCCTCGGGGTATTGGTTTTTGGGGTAAAATCGCCGTAGGCCGTATCGATAGGAACATTGCCGTAATTATCCATCATGAAGAAATAGGCCAGTGCGCGGGCCATTTTGACTTCGGCAATCCAGGGACGCTTTGTAGCATCCGAGCCGGCCGCTGTCTTGAGGATCGAGAGCGTTTGATTCGCCACACCAATGATCGTGCTGCACCACACCCAGTTGCCATTGACATAGCCATTGTCGGCATTCCAGCTGTGATAGTGCATCTGCTGGTTTTGCGCACCGTCGAACCAGTTGCCGCCCCGGGCTGGCATAATACCTTCGTCAGTGCTATAGGTCTGCTGGAAGAAATACTCGACCGCATAGTTGCCCCTGAGTACGACGTACACCGGGCCAACCACGTTGGGATACTGGGTCGTGTCGGCGGGGAAGGCGCTGGGTGTCAATTCCGAGGTAACTGCTTCATTGAGCTTGTGACACGAAGTGACGAGCGTCGCCGACAACAGCGGTAAGAGGATATATCGCAATATTTTTTTCATATACATGAGTTTTGTCGTTTTGGTTTAGAAGGAGGCGTTGAGGCCGATGAGGAACTGGCGTGTCTTTGGGTAGAAGTTGTTGTAGTCTACGCCCGGGGAGATGCCGCCCTGGTTGATCTCGGGATCGACTCCTTTGTAGCCGGTGATGACAAAGAGGTTATTTACGGAAGCGTATAGGCGGAGCGACCGGATATACTCCCCGATGCCATTAAAATTGTAGCCGAGAGTAGCATTGTCGAACCGCAGGTAAGAACCGCTTTCTATAAAACGGGAAGAATAGATATACGCCGTGGTGTTCTTGATGGATTCGCCGGCGGCGTCTTTGAGGATATTGGTATACTCGGCGGTAGTAGGACGGAAGAGGTCGGCGCGCGTTGCGTTGAAGATCTTGTTGCCTAGTAAGCCTCGCAGAAAGACGTTCAGGTCGAACCGGCGATAACGGAATTTGTTGGCCCAGCCGAACAGCAGCCTGGGCTGTGCATCGCCGAGGTAGTGATAGTCGACGCCGATCTGGGGCGTAGTGGTGAGCTGGCCTTTTCCGGAGATATACTGTGACACGCCGTTGGCGTCTTTGCCGGCATACTGTGTCGAAAAGAACTGGCCAAGTGGCTTACCCGCCTTCAGTATCTGGAGGGTGCTGCCCGACTGGCCGCCGCCTTCGGGGTCGGAGAGCCGGATGGAGTCACCGCCCGCGAAAAGAGGATTGGTAAGGCTGATGATCTTGTTGGTGTTGTGTGCAAGATTCAGGCTGGACGTCCAGCCAAAGTCGTGCTTGTCGACGATGTTGGCCGTTATTCCGAGCTCGACGCCTTTATTGGTCATGCTGCCACCGTTGGCCGCGATGCTGCCGGCCGGGACGAGGATGGGATCGACCGCGTAGTTGTAGATCATGTCGGTCGTTTTCTTGTTGTAGAGGTCGAGGACGACTGATAGCCTGTTGTTCAGGAAGCCGAGGTCCAGGCCGATATCGGCAGTAGCCGTCTTTTCCCAGCGGAGGTTGGTGTTGGCAGCCTGGATAGGACCATATGCGGCGATGTTCGAGCCGTTGTAGTAGAAAGTGCCGTTGTTGCCGGAAAGAAACTGGGACGTATAGGCGTTGAAGCCGGAGGAGTTGCCGGTGACGCCATAGCTACCCCTCAGCTTGAAGTCGCTGAAGAGCCGGCTGCTGCGCATAAAGTTCTCCTGGCTCACCCGCCATGCGGCGCCAACGGAAGGGAAATAGCCCCACTGGTGGTTGGTCCCGAATACCGAGCTGCCATCGCGACGGATGGACGCCTGCAGCAGATATTTATCCATATAGCTATAGTTGACACGTCCGAAGTCCGAGATCAGGCGGGTCTTGTAATAAACACCGTCGGAACCGAAGCTGACGTTCCAGTTGGAAAGACCATAGGGGTTGCTCAGCGCCAGGTTGTTATAGCTGATGCTGTTGACCGGGAAATTGGCGGTGGTGACCGTAAAGCCTTCGTTTGTCGTCTGGTCCTGCCAGGAATAGCCGATGACGGCGTTGATGCTATGGTCGCCGAACTTCCTGTCCCAGGTGAGGAAGCTCTCGATAACCTTGGTAGTGGTCTTGTAGGACGAGCGGGTGGCCTGCCCATTCCTTCCGAAGGTCTGCTGTAGATGGCCGGTCAGCCCCGGGTCGGGGTTATTGTACATCCCGGTGTAGTTGTTAGTATAATAGCTGTCCAGAAACTCGCCCTGCAGACTGGAATAGTCCTGGTAGGAGAGGTTGAGGTCGTATTTCAGGCCGAAGGGCAGCTTGACCTGGGTGAAGAGGCTTGCCGCAAGGTTATTGTATTTGGTATTCAGCTGGCTGTGGTCCATCATCGCCACAGGGTTGTAGTAGTTCTGGTTGGTGAAATTCTCGAAGAAGTTGCCGTCGGCATTGCGGACAGGAGATACGGGCAGGTAGAGGGCGGACTCCAGCAGGACGGTATTGCGGTAGGGGATATCGTCCGAATTGCTGACAGAATTGGTAACGTTGAGACCAATACGCAGCTTGTCCTTGATCGCGTACTGCTCGATGGCCAGGCGGCCGATGACGCGCTGCAGCTGGCTGTTCCGGAGGATACCCTGCTTGTCGGCATAGTTGAGGCTCGCGATATAGTTGCTGTGGTCGGTGCCGCCACCTACCGAGATATTGTGGTTGGTGGAGAAGGCCGAGCTTCTTTCGACGGCCTTCTGCCAGTTGGTGTTGGCGCCTTTGTCGTCCGCTGGTGTAAAGGCGAGGCCGTTCTTTGTGACGAATGACCTCAGCTCGGACGCATCCATGACCTTCAATTCGCTGGATACTTTTTCGAGGCCTGCGTATCCGCCATAGGAGACCTGTGCTATACCGGCCTTGCCTTTCCTGGTCGTGACCATGATCACGCCATTGGCAGCACGATTTCCATAAATGGCCGATGCGGCGGCGTCCTTGAGGATGTCGATCGAGACGATGTCGTTGGGCGCGATCAGGGAGATGTCGGCGCCCGGGACGCCGTCTATTACATAATAGGGAGTCTGAGAGCTATTGATCGTGGAAGCCCCTCTCAGGACAACGGCGGCGGGGGTATTGGGGTCGCCGTTGGCGGTAATATTCAGCCCGGGGACCTTGCCCTGCAGCAGCTGGCCGACGTCGGTGATGGCGCCTGCATTCAAGTCTTCTTTTTTTACCGTGCTGATTGCGCTGGAGAGGTTTTTCCTGGTCTGGCGGCCATAGCCGATGACGGCGATCTCGTTGAGCGCGGCATTGGATTCTGTCAGGCTCACCTCGAGCGGTCCCTGGTCGGCGACCTTTACCTCGCGGGTATCGTAGCCGACATAGGAGATGAGCAGCGATTCGCCCTTGTTGACCGAGATGGTGAACTCTCCCTTGTCGTCCGTGGCCGTACCCTTGTTAGCTCCCTTCACGGTGACGCTGACGCCGGCGAGAGATTTGCCGGACGTTGTAGTGACCTTTCCGTGGATGATAATGGGTGGGACAGGGGCGGGTGGCACCGGCAATGGCCGGGGTTTGATCACTACCGTCTGTTCTACGATGGAATAGTCGAAGGGCTGGTCCTGGAAGCATTTGCTCAGGGCCTCTTCCAGGCTGGCGTTCTTGAGGTTGATCGTCACCTTTGTGGCCTTGTCCAGCTGTTTGGTGTTGTACCAGAAGGAGTAGCCACTTTGGCGGTGTATCTCCCGGAAGACCTTTTCCAGCGGGGCTTCTTTTACAGAGATCGAGATCTTCTGGGCGTGTCCTGTGGCGGCTGCCTGGAGACAGGCCGTGAGGATCAGGAATGCCGTCATTTTCATAACAAGCAAGATTTTGGTTAGGAACCGGGCAGGAGCGGCCATGGGGGGGTGAGGCCGTCCCGACCCGATTTTGCAGAAAGCAGTCGGATTCATAATTTTGATCGTTTGGGTTAAGAAATGAACAGTGGTCGAACGCTGTTGTTTATAATTGACCCGACATCCACCGGGAGACGGGCCAACGTCCCCGGTTTTTTTTGTCCTGTCAAAGATTTTACCGGACAAATCCGGTCGCACACGAGGCCTTAGGCCGATGTGCGCAGAATATTTTCTTTCATTTAATTCGATCGGATAATGATCTTTTTGTTTTCAGCCATCAGCTGCACGCCGCTGATGTTCATGATCTTCAGCACGCCTGCCAGAGACGTTTTCCGGGAGAAACGGCCGCTGAACAGATCTGCGGGTAATGGTCCCTGGTAGACGATGTCCACGTCGTACCAGCGGGATATCTGTCGCATGACCGTTGCGATGTCTGCGTGGTCAAATTCGAAGGCGCCTTCTTTCCAGGCGATGACCTCGTCGGGGTCGGAGACGGGGGCCGTCCGCATTTCGCCGCTGCCACCCAGAATAGCCTGCTGGGCAGGTCGGAGGGTGGCAGATGCCGTGGGAGTGACCAGTCTGACCGCGCCATCCAGGAGCGTCGTCTTCAGGACGGGTTCGTCGCTGTAGGCGTTCACGTTGAACTGAGTTCCCAGCACTTCTATCTCCGTGGCGGCGGTTGAAAATCCCCTGACAGCGACCCGGAAGGGCATCTCCGGGTTGCGGGTAACGTCGAAGTAGGCTTCGCCCGTGACCTCGACCCTTCTTTCTTTTCCGGAAAAGGCGGTTGGATAGCGAATGGACGAGCCGGCGTTCAGCCAGACCTGCGTGCCGTCCTGCAGGGTCAGCCGGTACTGACCGCCTTTTGGTGTGGAGAGGACGTTATAGGTCTTTTCTTCAGAGGTCGCGGTCGCGGCGGTATAGGTGATCCGTCCGTCGCCCGTCTTGCTGACGTGTGTGCCGCCCTGCGTGGCGAGGCTGCCCGCCGACGCGTTGTCCAGGTCGATGGTGGAACCGTCCGCCAGCGTCAGCGTCGCTTTGTCGGAGCCGGGCAGGACGTCCTGCCGGGATGACGGGCTGGTGGTTGCCAGGGCCGGGGCTGAGGGGTGTGCGGTGTTCCTGTTGAAGTACCAGACACCGGCGACTACCAGGATGAGCGCCGCCGCCGCTGCAGCCGGTCTGAAGAAGCCCATTTTTCTTATGGGGGGAGCGAGATCCCCCGTGGTCGGGGATGCGCTGCCGGAGCCCTGCCCCAGGCGCTGCCGGATATCGTTGAGCATGTCCTGCCGCAGCAGATCGAAGAGCCGGGCCTGTTCGGGGTCGAGCTCTAGCTGCGTGTCGTCGAAACTGTCGTACCAGCTGAACAGGAACATCCTTTCTTCCGGACTGATGGTTCCGTCCATCCATTTTTGGCTCAGTTCCCGGATCTTTTGAGAATATGACAGGTCTGTCATCGCCGCTATTTTATGTATAGCGCATCATGCGACACCGATCCCTTAGTCCGGTGAAAGTTTTTTTTAGAGGAAGAGCGTGAAAAAATGGGAGAGCCCGAGGCGTAGCTTGCGGAGGGCGGAGGAGAGGTGTGCTTCAACCGTTTTTTCGGCGATCCTGAGCTCGGCGGCGATCTGTTTTTGGGAATAGCCTTTCTCGCGGCTGAGACGGTAGACGATGCGGCATTTTTCGGGGAGGCCCTTTATGAGAGTGTCCAACTGGGACTTGAGTTCGTTGGCTTTCAGCTGGTCGAGCGTGTCGTTGGCGGCCTCCTGCCAGTCCCGGATGGCCTGCTGCTGGTAGCGTTGTTGCCTGCTCTGCGCCGCAAAACGTCGGAAGACCTCATATTTTACCGCCGATGCCAGATAGGTGTTCAGCGTGCAGTCGATCGCGAGGCTCGCCCTTCTTTTCCAGAGACCGCAGAAGATATCCTGGACTATTTCGCGGGCTTCTTCCAGGTTGCCCAGGCGGTGCATGGCAGTCACCAGCATCTTGTCCCAATAGCGCATGTATATTGTGGTAAACGCCTGTTCGTCATCCTGGCGCAACAGCTGCAGTAGGTCCTGGTCAGTATTTGGCTTGTTATTCGGCATTGGCAAACGACTGACCGTAAAAATATGAAAAAGTTTATATTTATTTAATTCGAACTTTACTTGCGGACGGATGGAGCGAAATCTATTTGCCCCAGTCGAAATCGACGACCCTGTCGTTGAGTCTCCATTTTTCGGGATGGCTATTGGTCATCCAGTCGAGCGGTTCGCCGGTAGGCTGTGGCTTTGCGGCCATCGTAAAGCATTTCCGGATGTATTCCTTTTGTTCGGGTCCAGTGGCCTCGGGCTGGGCGGAAATAAAGAGCGGCGCACCACTTTCGGCCAGCAGCTGCATCCATTGTTGGTTCAGTCGCCAGGGGATCTGCGTCGTGAGACCGACACAATCGCCGTCGACGGCGTAGAAAGCGTTGTGCTGCGGCAGGCGGAATGCCATTGTATTGACGCCCATTTTGACAACCCTGTCCCATTCGCGGCCGCTGGTATCGTCTCCGGTGCGGTTCAGCTCGAAGAGTCCCGCGGACAGATGGCTTACGGTGTTGCAGCCGATGAGGTACATGTCCCCCGCTGCTTCCCGGATGGTCTCATATAGCCGGGTGATGATCTCAGCATTGGTCTTTGATCGATCCCAGAAGCTCCATCCTTCTTTCGTTATTCCGTCTCCCATTTGCGATCCCCATCGCCCAAAAAGGTCCCAGGTACTGTAGTCGTGCTTTACCATCCGGAATCCCCAGTCTTTATACAACCGGATCGTTGCTGCGATGCGCTGGAGGTTCTCCGGCTGGGTGGGGTCGAGGTAGCGTTCTTCACCGCCCTTCGCCCTTGGGTTCAGCAGCGCCGGAGGGTCGCCTGCGTTCGCGAGCAGCGGGCGGGTCCACAGTCCGGGCCGCATGCCCAGCTGTTTTATAGCCGCTGCGACCTTCGCCATATCGCCGAATTTCGAATTACCTCTTGTGAATACGGCGCCATCCTCCCAGCCGTCGTCGATCACCGAATAAGGACGGTTGTCGTTGTCCGGCGCGAGTTCAGCCATTGCAGACGTTGTGGAGAGGATCAGCTCTTTGGAATTTTTCCCGTAGGCAAAATACCAGTCGTTGATGCCATAGACAGGCTTCGCTGGAAGTCTGGGCCTGTCGCACATCATTTTGCAGAATCTTTCTTCGGTATGGAATGGGTTTTCTCCCGGGAGGCTCTGTGTAGCGACAATCTGCGCGGCATCCAGAACGCGATCTCCCAGCTCGACACCTGCGCCGCCCGAATGGAGGTCCAGCACCAGGCTCAGTTCCTCCGGCGCGGCCTGCCAATAGCAGAAGCTTCGCGCCCCCGTCTTTACCCCAAATGCCTGCGTCTGCTGCCCGTCGTGGACCAGCATATACCAGGGCGCCCTGGCGGCAGGAGTGGCCTGCCAGAAGAGGTCGCCGTAGCTGCGTTCCCAGGCGTCTCCGACATACTGCGCTTTGATGGGGAAGACCTTTTTCCATTTGAGCTTTACCTGTTGCAGCGCTATTCCCGGCGCATGCAGCCGGATACCCATGATGTCTCCTTTTTGTTGGAGCTCCACATGGAGCACGCCCAGCGACCAGCGGTCATTTTGTCCCATGAGGGGCTCCCAGCGACCTTCGAACCAGACCATAACTTCTGAAGGGAACCGGAGGCCATAGGTCGGGGTGTTTGCATGTAGGGGTGAATGTTCGAAAAGCAGGGCCGCAGCGGAGAAGCCCGTTATCCGTAGGAAATGTCTTCTTTGCATCTGAGTTTATTTGCTGTCCTCTACGGGGTATTTGTGATCGAGCCAGTCGACCTTAATGTTGTGGGAAAGGTTGAGCAGGCGGGCGCGCGTGAAATGCATCTCATTGAGCAAGGTGAACGCCGGCCGGATATTGGGGCAGCGCTGGAAAGGGCAGCAGCCGCAATAGATGATGACCTCCCTGTTGCGGTCCTGTTTTTCGAGGAGGGTCTTCAGGGAATCGAGGTTCTGGCTCTTCTGGGTGGGGCCCGTCTCGACGGAGCCCTTGATGAGGCCGGAAGGGCCAACGCAGATGACCAGAGGCGGATTGCCGGAAGGATGGCTTATTCTTGCGGCCAGTTCGGAAGGTTCAAGCAACTGGGCGGGTGTCCAGGGCTCGGTCTGCCGGATGAAGGCAGCCATAAGGAATAACAGTATTGCTAAGGATACACGTATTGTCATACATCAAAGATAATCCATCATCGCCTCTTTGTTGTATTTGTTCCGATATTCCAGGGGCGACAGGCCGGCATATTTTTTGAACATTTCGCGGAAGGCTTTTATATCGGAGTAGCCCGTGTCATACATGACCTCATTGATCGTCTTTCGCGTTGTCTCGAGGCTTTTTTTGGCGGCTTCGACCTTTATCCGTTGTAAATATTCCGCGGGCGTGTTGCCGGTAGCTTTGATAAAGCGCCGGTCAAAATGCCGTCGGCCGATCGCGAATTTATCGGCCAGCTCGGACACCAGTATCTTTTCGCCGACGTTGTTCTCCATGAATAGCTGGGCCTTTCTTATTTCGCTGTCCTCGTGGTCTTTCTGGCCGATGAAGATGGTGAACGGGGACTGGCTGCTCCTGTTGATATCGATCTGGAATCGTTTGGCGATATAGATCGCCGTTTCCCGGTCGTAGTGCTTTTCGATCAGGTACAGGACGAGATTCATGGAAGAGATGGCGCCGCCAGTGGTGTATATTCCATTGTTGTCGGTGATCAGCTGATCGGTCGTCAGGTCCACCGACGGGAACAGCTGCCTGAACTCGTTGGCGGCTTCCCAGTGCGTAGAGCATTGCCTGCCCTGCAACAGACCGGTGGATGCGAGGAGGAACGCGCCGGTGCAGAGGCTGGCCACCTCGGCGCCGGCAACGTATTCTTCTTTGACCCAGTCGATAAGGGCCTTGTTCTTTTTTAGGATCTCGTCGAAGTCGGCGTGTATGGCCGGGACAATGACCAGGTCGGTCTTGCCGATCTCTTTGTAGTGTTTTTCCGGTTGTACGGAGAAGGGACCTTCCCGGAGCCGGTTCTTTCGGGTCTCGCCCACGAGCTCTACCTTGAAGACCGGCGCTCTTCCTTTATGCGTCTGATAGTACTCGTTGGCCGCTGTCAGTATCTCGTAGGCCAGGACAATACAGCTTAGCGTGGGCTCTCCTTCAGGTATGAGCAGGGACACATGTTTCATGGCGGGTCTTTAGATAAAGTTAGCGATTCTGCTAGTCCAAAACAACCCCCTGAAAGGTCCATTTTCACGCCCCATTCGAACTCGGCGTGGATTCCGATAGCTACTGACCCGGCGACAGCTCAACCTCGCTATGGTCGTCCGAATTATTACGCATGAAATAATCCCTCAGGGCGACCAGCCTGTCGGTGTTGATCAGATCGACCCCGCAGCTGATCAGGAAATTCCATACACGTGTTTTATCGGGGGAACCCCAGAGCCGGACCTTGGCGCCCATGGCGTGGGCCTGGTCTACCAGTGTTGTCAGCCGTTGCTGATCGGAAGAAGGTATCTGTCCCTTGCCTTTCCAGCTGATCAGACGGGAGTATCTGCAGCTGGCGGTGAAGTATAGGTCGGGGAGGTTCTGCCGGCGATCGAGCTTGTTCAGGTCAGCGTCGACGAATAAGTACCTCGGTCCACCCCGCTCGAGCCAGCCCATGGGACGATGACCGGTGATGACCAGGGTGAGGTTCCGGATGGTCAGCCTGCCGTCCTCGCAGCTGGAGAGGACCGGTCTATATTTATCGAGCAGATTGTTCAGCGCCTTGATGGTCCTTACGCCTTTCGATTTGATGTCGATCATGAGCACGACGGTGTCCAGCGGGGACTGCCGGCATTCGCCGTCCATCGCAAAGCGTTGCAGCAGGGGCCGGAAGTAGAGCTCCTCCAGCGTTCGTCTGTGGCCTAAAAAAGGCGGGTTATGCGACACGACCAGGCGGGAATGCCTGAGATAGATGTCTGCTTCTACGTGCGTAAATCCGTTGTCGAGGGCGTCCAGCAGCGGACGTTTGTGCCAGTAGTCGTTGTGGGCGTAAGCATGGGGGAAGGAGAGTACCTGTGCATTTGTTCCGGGACAGAAAAAATACAGTCCGGCGATCAGCAGGCCGGCTATTTTTTTAATACGCTGGTACGGACGGGTCGTTGGGGCCAGTTGGTGCATATGGGTTAGCTTCTGTGAACAGGTTGTTGTGAATTCCCTGGTTGGGAAGGATGCATGCGGAGATCGTCGGAGGTATATTCGTGCTGTTGTTGAGAGCCTGTCTGTGGCGCGGCCGGCGGTCAACCGGTCGTCCGACTATAAGTTAATACAAATATGCAATTTAACGATGAGATTTTGCCCGAATTGTTGTTAACCCTCGGTTAAGTCACCACCAACGGGGTAAGCCTGTATCGATTCGTAAAGTTTCCCGGCATCTCTGCTAAAAATAATGCTCCGTCGACGCAACGAGGGTGAGCAGCTCGAGTTGGGGCTCGACTTCCAGTCCGCTGGCCCAGAGGTCTTCGGCAAATTTTTGAAAGGATTGGAGGGATTGCAACAGTTGGTGGGCCTCTTCGTTCTCCAACTGGTCGAAGTGCATGAAGGTCTTGCCGTCGGGCAGGAGCCAGCAGGTATATTTGATGCCGGGGTGGTTGAGCTCTTTTAGCTCTTTGACGATGCCTGCGATGTTTTCTTTGTTCTTTGTTGCAAATTCGGCGGTGGTGGTGTAGTGGACCCGTACAATTTTCATGGTGATAAGTTTTGATAAATTTAGGGCTAAAACCGGACTTCGTGTTCTCCAACGGTGTTGGAACCGAAGTTCTTACATTTGATTAGAAATTTTTTGTCCCACATATTTACAGCATGGTTACACGTATTTCTACAGAGTCGCGAATTCGTCCGTCGAGTTTTGAGTTCTTAAGCCGGCTGAAAAAGAATAACAACCGGGAGTGGTTCAATGCGCACAAGGACCAGTATCTCGAAGAGCTGCGGGCAATGGAGCTTTTTGCCGACGATTTGCTGGCGGCTCTCAGCAGGCACGACGGGATAGAGACCCCTTCGGGTAAGGACAGTATGCATCGCATCTACAGGGACACCCGTTTCTCGTCCGACAAGACACCCCATAAGACCAGGTGGCACGGCAGCTTCCGGCGCGCCACCAAATTCCGCCGGGGCGGCTATCATTTCAATATCGAAAAGGGCAATAGCTTTGTCGCGGGTGGTTTTTGGGCGCCCGTGCCGGCGGACCTTCGCAGGATCAGGGAGGATATCGCCTTTGACCCGGCGCCGCTGAAGAAGATCCTGAAGAGCAAGGCCTTTGTTTCCCTGTTCGGGGAGATAAAGGGCGAACAGCTGCGCACGGCGCCGAAAGGCTTCGATGCCCACCACGAAGCGATCGATCTTTTGCGACACAAACAGTTCCTGCTGATCCGCCCTTTTTCCGATAACGAGGTGCTGGATAAAGCTTTTGTAAAGCAGGCTGGGCTCACGTTCAAGGGTATGCGCCCATTCTTCGACTATATGAGCGAGGTGCTGGTTGGGGACGGCAATGGGTCGATCATCTGATCGTGATGGCGGTGGTCCTGTGCTGATAGATGGCCGGCTTCTTCGTCGGCTCCGTCACTTTTGCCGAGGTGAAGTCCGAGTTTTTGACATCGTCGAGTACGATGGCCGTCCGGTAGTCCTTCTTTTTTACCGACAGGCTTACGTTGCTGAATTTTACGTCCTGTGCGTGCCGGATATAGGCGCCCCAGGCCGGGAGCTCGGCAAACATGGAGAAGTCGGGATAGGCCTCGGGTCGTTCGGGCACCTTGTCCAGGGAGTCAAGGTCGCGTTTGGCGAACAGCGGATTGCCGCCTCCCGGGTATTGGACGTCGACATTTTCCAGCGATACTTTGCTGATCAGCGCATCGGGCATGCCCGCAATGACGATGGGCGAGATGTTCCGGGGCATGTCCTCGATGGGGCCCTCGTATTCATACCCCGCATCGGGTTTGCTGGCCGTGATCTCAATGCTGACGTTGCGGATGCGGATGTTCTCCATCCTTCCTTTTTTGCCTTTTACTCTTTCCCCGATACGGAGGAACATGGCGTGGCCCATATTGATGCCCGTCAGGCCGTCGACTTCCACGTTCTCGACAAATCCGCCGTCTACAGCCTCGAGCGCAATTGCCGAACGGTAGGTGTCAAATGTCTTGTTGTTAAAGATCCGGATATTCCGGAATCCGCCATAGGAGGCCGTGCCGAACTTGATCGCGTTGGCGCTGCTGCGGATGACGTTGTTCCGGATGAGGATATTGTTGCAGAATTTCGAGCCGTCGTGGGACTTGAGACAGATGCCGTCGTCGTCCGCGTCGATATAGGAGTTGGTGACGGCGACGCTGTCGCAGTCTACGATATCGATGCCGTCGTTATTCCAGAACGCCTTGCTGTCTACATAGATGCTGTCCAGCCGAAGGTTGACGCACTGGTCATAGGTCTCGACCCAGCTGGCGGCATTGCGGATGGTGACGCCTTTCATGAGGACATTATGGCATCCCCGGAAATTGATCAGCATGGCGCGGATATCGGCTTCCGGCCGGTCGTTGCGAAAGGAGTTTTTGATCAGCCCTTTGTGGTAGATGTCGCTAACGTTGACCGCCAGCTGTCTGCCCTGTCCGTCGATGACCCCTTTCCCTTCAATGCCTATATCGTGCTGGTCGTAGGCAAAGATCAGGGCCGTTACCAGCAGCTTGTCGTAGTCGAACGGGTTTAGCGAGCCGACGAGGACGGCGCCTTCCTTCAGGACGATGGTCACGTTGGATTTGAGGTGGATGGAGCCGGTGAGGTAGCGGCCAACGTCAAAGACCAGGCGACCACCGCCGTTGCTGTTGACATAGTCGATAGCGAACTGTATCGACCGGGTATTGAGCGTCAGGCCGTCCGACCGGATGCCAAAGAGAGAGGCGGGATAGTCCTTGGCGTTTGCTGCGAGTCCGGTGAATGACATGATCAATACGAGAAGATATTTCATCCTGGTTGATTTTATACGATTAATACAATACTACCGGGCCGAGCAATCCCATCGACTGTATCGGCTGGTCCTGTCTTTTTTCATTGGTCCATTTCTGGGCGATGCCGTTGTCCTTCAGGGTCTTTATATAGTTGCCCATCGTGGTGACGACTTTTATTTCAAGGGTGTTTGGCCCCGACTGCAGGAGACTGTCGATGCGGTAGACCCTCCGGCCGTACCACTGTATCCCGGCGTCTTTGCCGTTGACGGAGAGACCCGATATGCCGGCCACTTTTCCGAGGTTGATGTATTTCCAAAAGGCCCCATTTTCGGCGTTGACCGTAGTGCGATACAGGACCGTCCCCGAAAAGGCGGCAAGGGCCGGGTCGTCTTTCAGGTCGGTCAGCGTCTGCATGGTGGCCGTTTTGACCGAGCCGTCCAGGTGTTGCAATTCCAACTGCCAGGGACCGTTGAGGGCGGAGGTCGTCACGGCAGTGCCGGGGAGGGGATCCCAGGCGGGCCCTTTTTTCTCCTTGTCAAAGACGATCAGCCGCGAATCCCCCGTGGCCAGGTCGATGGTCATCGGTTTGGCGCCTTCGCCTACATAATAACGTTCTCCCGTAGTGGCATCCCAGACCCACGCCTGCTTGCCGGCGCCCAGCTCTTTTGAAGGCAGGATGGTAATGGAATGATCGTTGGTCAGGTCTGAGTTGGCGATAAAAAGCCATTCCGTGTCACCGGCCTGGTATCTGACCTGGCTGACGAAGCTGGTCGGCTTGTCGATATGGACGTAGGGGGCCAGCTGGTACTTCAGCTGGATATCGCGAAACCACTGCAGGAAATTGTTCTCGGGCTTCCGGACGAAGATGAAGCGGTCAGGCATTGTCTTCATCTTGCCGACCCAGTCGTTGACGGCTGCATCGCGACGGGGATAGTCTGCGAGGCCAAGCGATTTTACAGGAAGGGTCTCGACGCAGATGACGCGGCCTCCGGCGGAGATGAACTGAAAGAGCTTTTCGGCGGTGACGGGCTCCATGCGTTCGACATTGACGAGCATCAGCGTGTGATACGACCGGGGGCCGTAGACGAGGCGGCCGTTCTTCAGCGCTGCATCGAGGATCACCTGGTCGGAGACATAGTCGCACGCGCTGCCATTCTGGTGGATAGATTCCCACACCATGGGCAGCCAGGCGGGATACATGAGGGAAGGAAAGGGTTCGTTCTGCGCCCCGTCGACGCTCCACATATCGTTGACCGGCGGAAGGACGGCGATATCGGCAAACATGGTCCCCTGCTGCAGCAGCGCCGAAAGACGGGCCTTATAGTCGGTAAAACGGCGGAACCAGGGCCACCAGTTGTTGCGTTCATTGAAGAAGGTGCCATACCGGATCCAGCCCGGGAAAGGTGCCTGTGGCGGCGAGTAGTTGAAGCCGTGGAAGACGGGATGGGTCACCCCCGAGATGGCGCTCTGGTCGCCGGCGCACTTTAGTATCTCCAGGGTTGCGTTGAACACCATATCCGTGTTGGTCAGCTCTTCGCAGCTGACGTGCTTTTTCCCTTTCAGGTGCGCGGCAGAGGAGACGTATTTGTTGATCATCGAGTAGGCGCGGCCGTAGTGATAGTCGGCCTCGCTGAATTCTTTCCCGATGCCGTATTTGATCCAGGTCTCGCATTCCGGCAGGTCGATCGTAAGGCTGCCTTCGAGGGGGTGATAGCCCCTGCCGTAAGCTTGTACCCGGGAAAGGACCTTGTTCTCGTGGCACCAGTCGTTGAACGACTTTATGAAACGTTCTGTGACAAGCTCGGTCTTTGTCCGATCGAAGTCATACCGTACCCGTTCGATGGTGTCTTTCAGGTCGGGGTCCAGGCCCGTGCCGTAGTCGAAGTCGTAGATATTACCCATCGCTCCGGTTTTGAACATGGTATAGGGCAGGTAGGGCCTCAGCTCGTAGCCTCTTCGTTTTTTAAACTCCTCTTCCATGTCGGAGCACCAGTTGGCCCCTTCCAGCTCCATACTGTCCGTAAAGAAGGACCTTATACGGCCTGCCAGCGGGCCGATCTGTTTTTGGATGGTGTCGGACATATGGTTCAGGTATTTCTTTACTGCCGCCTCGTTGTAGTGGTTGAGGACGGGGCCGTTGGCGCCGGGTGCGCCGTTGATGACCTCCATCGAGCCTTTCACCTTTACGAGGCCGAACAGGACCCATTTGCCTTTGGGGATATGAATGCGGAGGGTCTGTCCCTTGATCTGGTCGGTATAGTCTTTTACCTGGCCGATGATGTGCAGCGGATCGGGCGCCAGCTGGACGGACATGATCTCCATCAGACGACCGGGGAAGGGGGAGGTGACGGCGGGGTCGGCTTCCTTGAAGAAGTCGAAGAGGGATACTTCGTATTCGTCGGGGCCTTCCAATTTGTGGGTGGCGATGACCACGGTCTGCGACCGTTCGTCCCCCTCGAGGTATTCCGCGCCGAATGGCCAGCCCGAGCCGACGATCAGGTCGCAGGTGATGTCCAGCGATGCCGCCTCCTTCAGGGTGAAGTCCAGCAGGTCGATCCATTCCGCGCTTAGCCAGGGGATGGAGGGCTTGCCCAGGTCGTCCGTCCGGGGCGGGAACTTGATGGGATTGATCTCTACGCCGCCGATGCCCGCCTCTTTCATCAGCCGGATCTCGCGTGCGATCTCGTCCTTCTCGACCTTGTCCCCGTTCCACCACCATCTCACGAAGGGACGGTGGATGGATTGGGGATCTTTGAAGATCTCATAGAGCGGAGTGGGCTTGCCGTCGGGCGCCGGCTTAGCCCAGGCCGGCGCCATATTCATGATCGTATATCCGGTAGTTAGTATAGAGCTGCGGAGCAAAAAGGTTCTTCTATCCATGGTCTATTTACGGTAAATAAGTGGGTTTTGGAGTTCGTTGTTCAGTGGGTCGCCGATCGACAGGGTCTTTACATAGGTGTCGGGTAACACATTGGGCTGGCCGTTGTAGACATTGCCGTCGGGCATATAAGCGCATGTCATGGCGCGGCGGTAACCGCTGGTCATATTGGCCCCCGCGCCGTGGATGGTGAGGCCGTTGTGGAACGAGCAGCTGCCGGCCTTCATCGGCGCCGCAATGGAGTTGACGGTCGCAAACTGAGGGTAAACGCTGAAGATCCCGTCCATGTTCTTGCCGATGCCGCTGTTGTCAAACCGGGTACCCTTATACGAGCCGGGGATAAAATAGAGACAGCCGTTCTCCGGGGTTGCATCGTCGAGCGCTACCCAGATAGAGAGAGCTTTCCGGTCGGTAAAAGACCAGAAAGGAGTATCCAGGTGCCAGGCCGTCGGGTTGGCCCAGGGACGCTTGAACAGGGCCTGGTCGTGCCAGATGCGGATGCCGTCCGCGCCGGAGAGCCTTGCCGCCATCTCCCCGAGAAGGGGGTCGGTCATCAGCCTTTTTACTCCTTCATGGGTTTGCCAGAGATTGATCAGCTGATCAAAGACCTTCCCAAAGTATTCCGTGTCTTCGTTGATGCCGTCGTCTTCTCCTGTCTTCCCCGTCTTGCCGGGCATTTTCTGCCCGGCCCTTTCGCGAACGGCTTCCATAACGGTCGTTCTCCACTCTTCCAGCTCTTCCGGAGAAAGGAAATTGTCGACGACAAGAAAGCCGTTCTGTTGATAGGAATCGATTTGCGCTGTTGTCAGCTGGTAGTTCATTAGCGTTTTTTTATAAAATGGATTAGTACCCCTGGTTCTGCCCGAGCGCCGGGTTGACCTGTGTTTCCCTGAAAGGTACGGCATAGATCAATCGGTCGTTAGTGACAGTATAGGCAGAGGGTAGCAGATAAGAATAGGTAGCTTTCTGGGCGGCCCCGTAGGCATTCATCACGGAAATGGCCTGGCCGGTGCGGATCAGGTCGAACCAGCGGTGGTTCTCGAACGCGAGCTCGATCCTGCGTTCGTGGTAAATGATGGTACGGAGGGCGGTCTGGTCCGTCTCGGCAGAGGGGGTGAGCCCCGCCCGCTGGCGGACCTGGTTGAGATAAGGCAGGGCTGCTCCGGATTGCCCCTGTTCGTTCAATGACTCGGCCAGCATCAGCAGCACGTCTGAATAACGGTACCAGTACCAATCCTGGTCGGTGTTTTTCTCAAGGTTATAGGGCGGATGAAAGTATTTCCGGATAAAGTTACGGGATTGTTCGCCCGGTGTGGCAGGGCTCAGGATGCTGGCAATGCTGTCGGGCTGGAAGTCGGTGTTGGCGTCCAGATGCCCTTTTACGACGGCGATGCTGGCGTCGAGCCGCTTGTCTCCCGACTCATAGTCGTTGATGAGGTTCCGGGTGGGGACATTCCAGCCGCCGTAGTTAGAGTTGCTGGTATTGTAGTCCACGCCCAGGATATTGAGCGTGTGGGGCGTCCCGGGAATGAAACGGAAGATGAAGGGGCTGGACTGCCCGTCTGTGCCCGCCTTGTACTGTACCTCAAAGATGGCTTCTTTGTTATTCTCGTTGGCGGTGGTGAATACGTCGGCATAGTTGGGCAGGAGGGTATAGCCCATCTGCGTGACGGACTGCAGCAGGGGTGTGGCCTTGTCCCATTGCTGCCGCGTGAGATAGACCAGGCCCAGCTCGGTAGCGGCCATGCCTTTGGTGATGTGTCCGGACTGGATCCCGTTCGAGGAGAAGGTGGGCGCTGGCAGCGTACTCAGCGCGTCGGTAAAGTCGGCGATGATCTGGGTGTAGACGCTGTCTACCGTGCTGCGGGGAATAAATGCGGTGCTGTTGTCTTTTGTCGCGTGGAGATATAGTGGCAGCTTCCCGAAGAGGCGTACCAGCTCGAAATAGTAGTGGGCGCGGAGGGCCTTGGTCTCGCCGGTGATGACCTTTTTGACGGAATCCGATATGGTGGCGCCCTGCAGCTGGTCGAGGATCATGTTGCAGCGGTTGATGCCATTGAAGCCGGCGATCCAGTTCGTGCCGGGAACGCCGTCCGAGACGTCGTCGAGAAAATCCGCGATGTGTTCGGCTGCGACGCTGCCGCGGTCCTTGGGGTTGTAGGTGTAGTACGCGTTGTCGGCCCTCATTTCTTCGATGTAGAAGGCGTTGTTGGCGGCGTCCCGCAGCGGGACATAGGCTCCGGTCAGCGCTTCCTGGAAATCGTTGACCGTCTTGTAGAAGTTGCCCACGTTGATGGTGCCTTCCGGATATTTGGTGAGAAAGTCCTTTTTGCAGGAAGTGGCGGAAATTGCCAGGGCTGCAATGATGATTATATAGTGTTTCATATATGAGTCTTTTTAGAAGTTAATGTTGGCGCCGAACAGGACAGCGCGGGGGACGGGGTAGGATCCGTTGTCTGTGCCCGCAGCGGTCTGGCTGTCCTTGTTGTCGTTGACCTCGGGGTTCTGGCCAGGATATTTTGTGAACATAAAGGCGTTCTGCACGCTGGCGTATATGCGTATGCCTTTGATGTACCGCAGCTGATGTTGCTGGAAGGTATAGCCCAGCGCGACGTTGCGGATGCTCAGGTAGTCACCGCTGAACACCCAGTTCGTGTTGGTGAGGCGGTAGAGTTCGGTGGTGCCGGATTTGGTCCTGGGCACTTTTCCGTTGCCGGGGTCCTGCTCAGAGCGCCAGCGGTACTGCATGTCCTTGTTGATGTTGAAGATGCCGTCCAGGTTCTGGAGATTTTGCAGATTGGTATTCATGAGCTTGTTGCCGACCTGGCCTCCCGCGATGATATTGAGGTCGAAATTCTTCCAGGCAAAGCTATTGGTGATGCCATAGACGAATTTCGGGTTGGGGTTGCCGATAAAGGTCTCGTCGCCGATATCGATCTTGCCGTCTCCGTTGACGTCCTTCATCCGGGCTGTTCCGACGGCAGAGGTCGACTCATGCGGATATTTGTCGAAGTCCGCCTGGTTCAAATACAGTCCCTGGAATACATAGCCGTAGAGTTCGCCGATGCGGTGGCCGACTGCTGTCCGGTTGTAGTCGTTGTACCGGCCGACCCCGCCGATGGGAGTATTGTTCACGAGCTTCAATACTTTGTTGTCATTGAAAGCAATATTGAAGTCCGTGTTCCAGGTGAAGCTGCCGACCAGGTTCCTGGTGCTGATCATGAATTCGTGCCCCCACATCCGGAAGGTCCCCACGTTGTACGACATCGATGTAAAGCCCGAGGCATAAGGCAGCTGCAGGGTGGACAGCATTCCCTCCGTCTGCTTGTTGTAATAGTCATAGCTAAAATTGATCCGGTTGTTGAGGAAATTGGCTTCGAGGCCGACGTCAGTCTGTTTGGACTGTTCCCAGGTAAGGTTGGGATTGCCCAGGACCGTGACCGACTCCCCTAAGTTGGTAGCGCCGTTGAAGACATAATTAGTGGGCGTCAGCTGGGAGATCGACGTATAGTTGCCTACATTGAAATTGCCGGTCAGACCATAGCTGCCTTTCAGCTTTAGGAAGCTGACGATGTGCGAGGTCGGGAAGAAGCCCTCGTCGCTGACTACCCAGCCTGCCGAGACGGAGGGGAAGGTGCCGTATTTCTTATTGGCGCCAAACCGCGAGCTGCCGTCATTTCGGATCGTGCCCGAGAGGTAGTATCTCTTCTTGTAGTCATAGTTGACCCTGGCCAGCGCAGAAGCGACCGTCCAAGAGGCATTATTGCTGGAGCCGGTAGTGCTGGTAGCGCCGGAGATCCAGGGTACGGCGTCGTTGGCGAAACCGGTGCCGTTGATCGACCGGAGGTTCTGGTTCCATTTCTGGGTGGTGTAGCCGGCGAGGACGTCCAGGTTATGGTCTCCGAAGGAATGCGCATAGTCCAGCGTATTCTCGTTGAGCCAGGAATACGTGTTGTTCGAGCTGTTTTGTGCAAGGGACGAGCTGTTCGCGCGGGGAGGGGGTGTCCCAAAGGTCCCGAACTGCGTGCCGTAGTAGGCGTTGAAGTCCTGGCTGAAGAGGTCGCCGTTGATGGTCGTTTTGGCGTGCAGTCCTTTGATGATCTCAAGATCCACATAGGCGTTGGCCAGGATATGGAGGGTGTTCATGTCGTTGTCCATCTGCAGCAGCTGCTGATAGAAGTTAGGCAGGGCGTACATGCCATATGAGCTGGTCTTAAGGTTGAAGCTGCCGTCTGATGCCCTTGGCGCGATAAGGGGCGAGCTGATGGCTGCGCCGCTGAGGACCTGGCGGTTGCCGTTGATGGCCAGCGCGCCGCCGCGGGTGTTGTGGTCGATCTGGTAGGTGGGGGCCAGGTTGAGACCGATCCTGACCTGGTTGATGGGGCGGTACTCGTTGTTCGACCGGAAGGCGTAGCGTTTTACGCCGGTGTTGTACAGGACCCCCTGCTGGTTGAAATAATTAAAGGTCGTGCTGGAGGAGACCTTGTCATTCCCGGAGGAGAGGTTGATCGCGTAGTTCTCCTCCGGGGCGGTGCGGAGTACGGTATTGTACCAATCAGTGCCTTGACCGTATTGTGACGGGTTCGCATAGTCGGCGGGGACCGTTGCCGTCCCCGTCAATGGGTTGACCCAGTTCTCGTATTTTATCCTATCCTGGTAGTATCCCTGCATAAAGGTCGCAAACTCGCGGGCGTTCATCAGATTGGGACGGCCTCGCTGTGGGATCGTCTGCAGGCCATAGTAGGCGTTAGCGGTGACGGTGGTCCTGCCGATCTTCGCCTGCTTGGTCGTAATGATGATGACGCCGTTGGCGGCCCGGCTGCCGTACAGGGAGGTCGCTGCTGCGTCCTTCAGCACGCTGTAGGACTCTATTTCATCGGGACTGATCAGCTGGGCGTCCCCGGTGCCGCCGGTAATATCGCTGCTGATCGGCTGGCCGTCGACGACGATAAGGGGCTGGTTGCCCGAGCTGAGCGAGGCCGCGCCGCGGATGCGGAATGTCATCCCCTGGCCGGGCATGCCGCTGCTCAAAGTTGCCTGGAGGCCGGCGACCTTGCTCTGCAGCTTTTGTCCAAACTCCGTGGCGGCGACATCCTGCACCGCGGTTGCGTCGACCTTGACGACGGAGCCCGTGATATCGCGCTGGCGTTGCTTGCCATAGCTGACGACGACCACCTGGTCGAGGTTGCCGGCCGCCGTCGTAAGGGTAACGTTGACGATCGTACGGCCGTCTACTTTTATTTCCATGGGTTTGTAGCCGACGTGCGAGAAGACAAGCGTTGCTGAGGGTGCAGCGCTGATGCTGTAGTTCCCTGCGGCGTCGGTTGTGACGGCGTTCCGGGAACCTTTGACCAGCACGGTGGTGCCGGAGAGGTCTCCGGAGGCGGCGCCAAGGTCCACTGAACCGGAGACGGTCCGCGCAGAGGTTTGGGCCATTGTCAGGCTGTAATAAAGTACAGCGCACAGTGAAAGAATAAATCTTTTCATATAACAGCGTTTTGGTTTAAGCTATAGGATTCAAATATATGCCCGGGCACACACCTCATCCATGTAAATTTTTTTTTGGTTTTTATACTTTTTGATATTTTTCAGGAACATTGAACCGATGCCTGCCGTGTGAATACACCTAACCATGAATAACTTCCATAAGTACCTTGCCATAACCGACCTGGAGGAGACCTGGGGATTTTATGTTACTACTGTCGGCTATTCCAGGATCGAGGCCAACCAGGACTATCCCCACAACCAGGGACATCCGCTGACCCATTCGTTCACCTGGAACAAGGGACGCATCCTCAATGGCTATTATCTTGTTTTTATCTCAAAGGGAAAGGGGATCTTCGAGTCGGCGCTGAGTCCGTCCGCGGACATCGAGGCGGGGACCTGCTTTTTTCTTTTTCCCGGTGTCTGGCACCGTTATAAGCCCGATCCGAGATCCGGATGGGAGGAATACTGGATCGGTTTTCGGGGCAGCTATCCCGATGAGCTGATGAACAAAGGACTTTTCAGTCCTTCGCAGCCGGTGGTCAGTCCGGGGAAGAATGATTCTTTGCTGACGCAGATAAAAAGAATACTGGACGAGGTGCGTTCGGGGTCACCCGGCTATCACCAGGTGATATCGGGGATCACGCTTCAGATACTCGGACTGGTGCACGCCTTGTGCGCCCGTACCAATATGGTGGACGACGAGGACGTGCTGGCCGTGGAAAAGGCCAAATTCTATTTCCGGGAGAACCTGGAGTCACCGCTTGATATAAAGGAGCTGATGCGTCAGCTGCCGATGAGCTATTCGAAGTTCAGGAAGCTATTCAAGGAGGTCACCGGTGACGCGCCGCACCAGTATCACCTCAACCTTCGATTGGACAAGGCCCGCGAGCTGCTGAGCACGACGAACCTCAACGTCACCGAAGTGGCCTATAGCCTGGGCTTCGATTCCGTATTTTATTTTTCGAAACTATTCAAGAATAAGAACGGTGTTTCACCTAAATCCTACCGGGGGAGGACGGAATAAGGGTTACCGGGGGGACTGAGTAGCGTATCTTTCCTTTAGAAGGTCTTTCATGTATTTATTGATCGTGAACTGGTCGGCGACCGGCTGACGGGTAAATGGAATGGTCGGGAGATACAGTGGCGGGCCAAACTCCGCTGTGATGGTCAGCAGGGGAGCGCCGGCCTGGCGACGGCTTTCCACCATGCGGTCCCACCAGCCCAGAAAATGATCCACGGCGGGCTGCCATTCCGGAGCACGGGGGTCGCCGATCTGTGGCCCCTCTTCGAAGCCTACGCGGGCGTGGATATGGTGAGTGCGGCGGATGGCTTCGTCCACGACTTCGGAGAAGTTCTCCAGGAAGCTCTCCGTGGTACAGGTCCAGTGCGAGAGATCGGCGGTAATGGGAAACTGCCGGGCCCTGAAATAGTCCATTGTGGAAGCCGGGTGAAATCCGACGCGGCCACGGTGGGTCTCGTGGACGACCAGGTGGCCAGTCTCTTTCGTGAACGCGGTAGCCGCGTCGATCAGGGCCAGGTTCTGCTCAAATGAGAAATAGTCCTTTCCCGTGTGGCAGTTGATGAACAGGGGATCGCCTTCGGCGCTGATCTCGAGGTAGTGGCGGAAGGAGTCCTGAAAGGCCTGGGGGTTGTCGCCCCTGGCCTGCCACTGATGGGATACCCATACGAGGCCCAACTCTTTTATGGTCTGGTGCAGCCGTTGTCTTTCGGTCTTGTCCTCCGGTACCCAGGTATCGAGGCCGTCGAAACCCGCCTCCTTTACTTTTAGCGCAAAATCTTCGATCGGTATATGTTCGTGTCCCCAGACGGGGCAAAGTATTTTTATGTCCATATGGATCATAAAGATGCAACATTCTTTATTAAGGGTAGTCTCTTTTTGAGCCGGTTACCCTGTAAAATTTCCTCTTGTCCCGTTTTGGCTTTTAATTTTGGGAAATCCGGAGATTTTTGCATCCATTCACCCGCCAACTTCTATTTATGAGAACACTACCTATCCTTCTTGTCCTGCAGCTATCGGTGCTGGCCGTCTTCGCCCAGCGACCGGCGGGAAAGATCACTGGAAGGATCGAGGATGCGGATGGAAAAGGAATGGATGCGGTCTCGGTCTCCCTTTTGAAAGGCAGGGATTCGGTGCCATTCAGATCGGTTGGGACCGACCCGAATGGCCAGTTCGTTTTTGAGAATGTCTCTCCGGGGAAATATCGTCTTTCCGTCACACATATCGGATTTCTGGCCTGGTTCAGCCAGCCGGTGGAGCTCACCGAAGGGAAGCCATCCCTGTCGGTAAATGTCGTTCGTCTTCAGCCGGCAGCAGGGACCGCGCTCGGGCAGGTGACGGTGTTGGGCAGTCGGCCGCCGATAGAGAATAAGATCGACAAGACGGTGGTCAACGTGGATGCTTCTCCCACCAATGGGGGGCTTACGGCCCTGGAAGTGCTGGAGAAGTCTCCCGGGGTGACGGTAGACAACGACGGGAAGATCAGTCTCAGGGGCAAGTCGGGGGTGATCGTGATGATCGACGGGAAGCCCACTTATCTGGGCGCACAGGACCTCGCCAGTTATCTGAAGAACATGCCGGCCAGCCAGCTCGACCAGGTAGAGATCATGACCCAGCCGCCCGCCAGATATGACGCCGCGGGTAATTCGGGGATCATCAACCTGGTGACGAAGAAGAATAAGAACAACGGCTTCAATGCGTCCATCACCCTGAGCGCGATCATCGCCCGGTATTTTAAGAGCCCCAACAATTTCAACTTCAACTGGCGGCAGGGAAAGTTCAATGTCTATGGCAACTATGGATATGCCTGGTGGGAGGGGTTCGGCGACAACCATGACAACAACAGCCAACGGGAGAATGCGGCCACTCCATTCGACAGATACAGCCAGGCGCACACCTACGGGCGGTATTCCGACAGGGGCCATAATTTCCGGTCCGGGGTCGACTATTTCGCGGACAAGAATACGACGCTGGGCTTTTCGGTCAACGGCACGGTCGACAAGCAGTGGTTTACATCGGGGACTACCACCGATTTTTACGACAGCCTGCACAATTTTGTACAGTACAATGTCGCTCAGTCGTTGAACAAGACTCCCGAGACCCATGTCGGCTTTAATGCCATCTATGTCCATAAGCTGGATACAAAAGGCAGCGAGCTGTCTGCAGATGCCGACTATATCTTCTACAATACACAGGGTGTGCTGACCTCGGACAACTATCTGTATAATGCCAACAAGCAGCCTTCCGACGCCCCCTACCTGCTGAACGGTCGGCTGCCTTCGCTGATCGATATCTATAGCTTCAAGAGCGACTATAAGAAAGTGCTGAGCAACAAAGCGACCTTCGAGGCGGGCATCAAGTCCAGCTATGTAAAGACCGACAATAACGCCATCTATACCTTATATGATAATACGCTGAAGAGCTGGGTGGCGGATACTTCGATCAGTAATCATTTTATCTATAAGGAGAATATCAACGCCGCCTATGTCAACTGGCGGCAGACCATTAAGAAATTCTCGATGCAGCTGGGAGTAAGAGCGGAGCAGACCAATACCCAGGGAAACCAGACCGTCAAGGATATGCGGTTCAAAAGGAATTATCTCCAGCTGTTCCCTACGGCGTATTTTACCTACAAGACCAACGACGATAACACTTTCGGGATCTCCTTCGGCAGGAGGATCGAGCGGCCGTCTTATCAGAGCCTGAATCCTTTCCGGTTTCAGCTGGACAGATATAACTATGAGGAGGGTAACCCAAATCTGCAGCCGCAGTTCAGCAATAATGTCGAGGTCAGTTATAACTACAAGGGACAGCTGAACGTCTCTGCCAACTATACCAGGACCACCGATATCATGAACGAGGCACAGTTCACTTTCAAGGAGCCGGGGGATTCCAACTATACCACGGTGGGGACCACGCGCAATTTCGCCGCCGAACGGCAGGTCGGATTGTCCCTCAACTACAGCCGGCAATTGACCCAGGCGTGGATGCTGAATGCTTTCATCAATGTTTACAATCACCGGTATGCCGGGGCGTTCGACAGCACGGCGATCGACGTCAGCTATACCTCTTTCAACGCCAATTTCAACAGCCAGTACAAATTCAGGAAAGGGTGGTCGGCGGAGGTCAGCGCCTTTTATTATGCGCAGGATTATATCAACGGAATGCAGCTCGCCGATGGAAGAGGGATGTTCTCGCTAGGCGGGTCCAAGCAGGTCCTGGATGGAAAGGGATCAATAAAGCTGAACCTCCGGGACCCGTTCTATCTGATGAGCTTCAGCTCGCATACGGTGCTGGACAAGGGAGTTCTCAATGATCGTGGTATCTGGGACAACAGGCGGATCATCTTTACGTTCGTCTATCGTTTCGGCAGGACCGCGGGGGGGCAGCCGCAGAGGAGGAATAGCGGCGCCAGCGACGAGCAGAATCGCGTAGGAGGCGGGGCGCAGCAGTAGGTCTGGGGTACCAGCACGATCTTGCCGTGGGTATATCTTTTTTCCAGTTCTTTATAGGCCTCACGGACATCGGCCAGGTGGTAGACGCCGGCGATGGGTATTTCGAGGCGGCCCGTCGCTATGGCTTCGACGAGCTCGGACAGCACGTTTCCGGGGGTTCGGAGGTAGTGATCCCGTTCAGGGGGTTGGCGCTGCCGGCGGCCGGATCAGCCGGATGATCCTGTATGGTGTTTCCTTGTTCAGGTCGGGATAGACGCGTCCATTTCCTTTCTTGTCCGTCACCTCGATATAATACTGCAGGTCATAGGTCGGGTCAATCGCCTCAGCGGGTATCGTGGCGGCGTATTCTCCTGCCCCTGGTCCGGCGGTCATGTCGATGGTCTTGTAGTCCAGCTGCTGGTTGACGGCCCGGTAGCAGCATCGCAGTCCCCGGAGACCAGCGGTGGCCGAGGCGTCTAGCCGGATGGTCACGGGCTGACCTGCAGCCGCGCTATCGGGGACCAATAACCGAATTTTAAACAACTCGTCGAACGACTTTGCGCGCTTCCGGGGATAGGCCGGGGATTTAGTGATCACGGCGGCCGGGGCCTTTGTCGTCGTGGCGGATGCCTCGGCATTCTGTCGTTGCTGTTGTAGCCCGGTCAGCCCGGCCTCCAGCTTAACCAGCTCATCCTTCCAGTGCCCGGTGAGGCCGGCGGACCGGACTCCCATTTGGATATCGCTGGCATAGTAGTCTCCGGCGGCTGTCACGATCTGGCGCCAGGCTGCTATTGCGTTGGTCTCGTTGCCGATGGCTGAATCCAGCGCAGTGAGGTCGTGGGTGTGTTCGTAGAGCCGGTACCAGACGGCTGCGGGTATCCGCCGGGCGTGGTAGAGCGCCAGGCTGGCGAGGATGCGTAGGTCGGTAAGCGTGGAAGCGAGCTCTTTGCCGGGCTCCCGGTGTACGCGCCCTACTAGCGAGAATACGTCGGCGGCCGCCTTTTCGAACCACTGGCTGTTGGCTGATGGAAGGATCTTCGCGGTAGATCCGCCGTCGATCAGCAGCCGGGCCTCTTCGTCGAAGGTGGCGAACTGGCAGAGGTCGCTGCTTTCGCCTTTTGCATAGGCCGGCAGGTCGCCCAGACATTGTTTCTCCGCCCAGCCCCGGGTCGTGGGGAAATGATCGTATGGATAACAGGAGGCGATGATGCGGGGCAGGATGCCGCTGGCACGGTGTAGCGCGGCTTCTACCAGGGGGCCGTTGGTACGGCCGAAACGTTGCTCAAACTCCTTATCCCAAACCGCTGAAAGAGTATGAGGGTTATAGGCAATGCGTCCGAATGTCTGGAAGAAATGGCAGTAGCGTTCGAACTCATAGTCGTAGTACCGGCGCTGCGGCTGCAGGAGGTCGAAGGGTTTGGCGTCATGGGGCTGGGCTTCCATCTTGGTGGCCAGCGGCTCGTTGACATCCAGCCCGTCGCCGTCATAGAGATGGGCGCTGCCGACCATCCGGCGGGCATATTCGGGATCACCCCACAGCAGGATCCGGCTTGTTCCCCCGGTCCAGAGCCGCCACTGCATGGTATACTCTTTGGGATAGCGCAAAAGGTCGCCATAGCTGTGGCGGATATAGCTGATCTCCGGATTGATACGGGTTGGGTGGTAGGGCAGGCCCATTTGTTCCATCCAGACCTTTGTATCGATCCTGAATTTTATGCCCGACCGGATGGCGCTTTCTATAACGTTCCTGGGCAGCTCTTTGGCGCGCATGTCGATCCTTAGCTCTGGCTTGGTCTGTTTGATCATGGCGAAGACGTCGGACCAGAAGGCCTCTTCCTCGTCTTTTTTCAGACCCGACTCTCCGTGCATGCGAAACTGGATGGCGTCTACGGGTATCTTTTGAATGAATTGCGTCAGCGCCGTCCGCGTATAGGCGGTCAGGTTATCGGCGGTAATTCCCCATACCAGGCCGGGAGTAGGGTGGTCGGGCGGCTTTTCGTTGCCGGGTATGCCTCCGCCCTGTACGCCGCCACGGTAGATGTGGTCCCAGATGCCAGCTGTTAGAAGGATGCCGCGGGCGTGCGCCATTTTGATCAGCCGGCGGATGGCCGCCAGATTGCGCTGCTGGTCCTGTTCACTCAGCCCGACCATCCTGACGTCCGGAAAGCCGTCGACGTTGAAGAAATAGGGATAGCAGGGGGCGAGGAAACCTCCATTCTCGTAGCCGAAGATGACGACCAGCGAGTTATACCGGTTCTCGGCCATCATATCGAGATAGCGGGCCCAGTATCTTTCGTCATAGAACCGGCTTTCCCAGTATGCGCGGTTCATCGTGTAGATGGAGATCGCGCGGTCGCGGAGGTCGGGCGATTCAGTGATGTCCTTTATGTCTTTTAGCAGGGTCCCGAGGCGCAGCTGGCGGGCGACTTCCAGGAGAGCATACATGATGCCGGTATCGTCGGATCCGCCGAGGATAAGTTCGTTTCCTTTATGCAGGATGGACAGGGATTCGGGCCGACCGTTCGTGCGGGCGATCCTGATATCGTATTGCGTAATATGCCTGGCGTTTAGTTCGGCGTTCAGCCTGTCGAGGCCATAACGGGCGGGGGCGCCCAGGACGATGCCATTAACGATACTGACCTGCGCCCGGAGAAGAACAGATATGACCAGAAGGCTGCACGCTAACAAGGACCTGATTCGCATAGACAATTATTTTTCGCGGACATAGCGTTCGATGATCTCCCGGTCGATGTTCTCGTTCTCCACTTTTTCCATTCCCCGCTGGATCAAGGTGTCGTTACTGATGGTGACGGTGAACTGAAAAGGTTTCCCTTCCCAGTTGCGGTCGCTATAGTAGTCCAGGTGCTCGGTGTATTTGTTACCCTCGAGGGTATAGGCGCCGCCGCCGGCGTCGAAATGATTGGACGAATCTTTCGGGCTGTTGAGGTCGTGTTTTAGAAAGGCGAAATGGTCGTCGTTGATGATCTTGATAAACCGGCTGTCCTTCGTGTAGTCGGTGACGGTGCTGACGCCTTTTGTAATGGTCGTTCCGGAGACGAGCCGCCAGGTACCGTTGAGACGCAGCGTTGCAGTGGACTGGGTGTTGCAGGATAGCAGAAGGCTCATCGAGCCTGCGAACAGGAAAAAAGTGTATTTCATTGTCAAAGTAATTTCAACGTGTTGAGACCCGCCTTCAGCGGATATTCTTTTTCTTTCCAGATCAGGCGGCCGCTTATGCCCGGGGGCAGCGCTATAGTAATATCCCACCTGCCGTTGTTCAGCTGATAGGAGGCGGATAGCGTTCCGCTCGGGTGTGGCATGCTGCCGCTGATCTTTTGCAGGTTGCCTAAATGGGGCTCTACTTTTACGTGGGTAAAGCCAGGGGCTTCGCTGTCCAGGCCAAGGACGGTCCTGAAAAATTCGATATTCGGACTGGCGCCCCAGGCGTGACAGTCCGAGCGGGAGGCGGCGACGTCCGACATCTCCGCCCATGTGGTCAGGCCCAGCGCGATGTTCTCCCTCCATTTACCGAGCCATTGCAGGTAGTCGTTGCCATAGCCGGCGCGGGTCAACGCCATGTGCAGATAATATTTGAAATAGATGGAGGCCGGTGCGAGACTGGTGTCTGTCAGCAGCCTTTTTGCGAGGTCTTTAGCCTCCCGCTGGTCGGCGACGCCGGTGAGGATGGCCAGGGTGTTGGCGTGCTGCGAGAAAAGGTCTTTTTCGGGGCGGTCGGCCAATAGCCGGCGACCGCTGTCCCAGTATTTTGCGCGGATGGTTGCCTTTAGCCGGGCCGCATAGCTGCGGTAGAGGCCGGCATATTCCTTCATGCCGCTGCGGCCTTCCATTTCCGCCGCCAGCTGGTAGGCCCACAAGAGCTGGAGATCGAGCACGGACGAGCTGCCATCGGCGCCGACAGGAGCCATGCCCGTCGTCCAGCCGGGGCTGTTGACCCAGTCGGTAAACGTCCAGTAGGGAAGGCCGTGGAGGGAGCCATCCGCCTGCTGAAAGCCATGAAAAAAGCTCAACACCTGTCTTGCACCCGGGAGCTTGCTGATGGCAAAGGCTGTATCCCGGCCATAGCGCCAGTAGTCGTGAAGCATGCCTATCCACCATAGCGAGAATGGCGGTATCAGTTGGGGCATTTGCGTAGGATAGCGGCTGAGCGTGACACCTTCCGGACGCCTGGACTCGTCTATCTGTTCGATCGCGTTCCTGACCAGCCGGTCGTCTCCGCTGTTGTACAGCGATACCAGGGCCTGGATGCGCGTATCTCCTACGTACTGCAGCTGTTCGTAGTAGGGGCAGTCCATATAGGTCTCTATGGCGCACAGGCGCGCCGTATGCCAGCCGATGGAGAGCATGCTGTCGAGCTCCGGCCGGTCAGCCCTGAATTGCGCCCTTTGTTCGAAGGGGTAGCCGACGAAGGTCCCATAGATATCATTCAGCACCAGGGGCTGATCGCCGGTGACGATCCTTAGCTGAATATAGCGCCAGGTTCGCCAGGTCAGCGTGGTAAAGACCTGCCTGCCGCCGCCATCGGAAAGGATGCTGTCCTTTCTTCCGATGAAGATCTTTCCGTCTACTTCGGATCGGTTGCCTTTTATCGGAACATGCGAATACAGCGCCTCTGCATAGGTCAGGGAGAGCCGGGCGTTCCGTCCCCCGCTGAAGACGAGGGATGGATAGGCGTTGGTGAGAAAAGACTGATCGAACAGAATGGTCGCCTGGGTGTTCGCCGGAATGGTGACGGGCTGTGGTGTCCGGGGCCAGTCCTGAGCGATGGTGATTCCTTCCGTTCTGCGGATGGTTGGTATCCGTTGCCGGGTCAGCTGCATGGGTGGGAGGATGGACGGGGTGAGCATCCAGGCCGTGGTGGAAGCAAAGGAAGTGGGGATATTCCGGGGGACGCCCGGGGCTATCACCTGGGCGTGTTTCCAAGCGGTCGTAGGGTTGCCGGCGCTGGTCCATCCGGCAAGTCTTTTGTTCATATCCGACAGCTGCCCCGGTCCCGCGACATAGTACCCCGGCACCCGCACGCTTATCGGTGAATAGCTGCTGTCCATCACCGTTAGCCAGCTGGTGTCGCTATTCAGCGCATTGCCTTCGGGACCCGCAGCCTGGAGGATAAAGCCGGTTCGGTAGGAGATCTGGGCTTCCGTTCTTGCGGCGCCTTCGTTCCATACCTGTGCGGCGATGCGGTTGGCCCCTGCATGCAGCCAGGGAGCCAGGTCTACGGTGGCATAGTTCCAGTGCTGGACATCCCCGCGTGCCGGTCCGATGGAGACGAGGCTGTCATTGACGAACAATTTATAGCGGTTGTCGGCGGAGACCATGACGGGGAGAGCCGTCGGTACGGCGCGCAGGTCGATCTGCTTTTGGAAGAGATAAACGCCATAGCCATCGGGAGAAGCGCCGGGCGTGGCTATCCATGAAGCTTTCCATTCTCTGGTGAATAGGTCCTGTGAGGAGGATTGAAGAAAGGATAAGGCAAACAGAAGGATGAGTCGACTTTTAAGCACGTTAGACTGTTTAAATGTGGGACAACCGGACTCCGCCCGGTTTAGGCTTATAAAGATGCAAATTTCGCGTTATCTTTACCGGCATGAAACGGTTTTTATTTTTTGCGTCGCTCCTGTTATCCGGCGCAGTCCATGCCCAGGTGATCTTCCCCAGGATAGATTCTACGATGAAAATAGGTAAGGTTGGCTACCGCGTTGACTGCCGCAACAAGAGCTACACCTCCAATCCTTTGTCGATCAAGCCCGTAGGGTTTGAGAGTGGGGCGAGGGATATTAGTTTTACGCTAAAGGGCCGCGTGGCGGGCGCCCAGATAGACGACCTCAACCGGGACGGCAATCCCGACCTGGTTCTATTTATTTATTCCGATAGCAACGCCAGCGCGGG
>Ga0105239_10000077_pt1 | contig 135944 bp, 99 predicted proteins | sample KBSC44metaG_FD_92761 | JGI IMG/M metagenome (GOLD analysis project Ga0105239, IMG submission 92761) | Corn rhizosphere microbial communities from Kellogg Biological Station, Michigan, USA - KBS C4-4 metaG | ecosystem: Host-associated > Plants > Roots > Rhizosphere > Soil | place: Michigan, USA... | reverse complement strand
GTCACCAGTCATTGGCTATGAACGATCAACCATGGACCACCCACCACCCACACCGGTATCACCGGCTTCGCCGGTAGTAAAAAACAGCTTTTTCCGGGTATCTGCCCTAATACCGGTAGTAAATATCACCACTTATCGGGTATCAACCCTAACACCCGTAGTAAAAAACAGCATTTATCGGGTATCCGGGCGGATGCCCGTGTAGTGTTTTTAGCTCAATGCGTTGAATATTAGTATCTTAAATAAAATCATCATCCAAACCCCTCAATCTTTAAAACCAATCTCTAATTAACTAATCTCTAACCTCTAATCAACCCACTTACTTCAAAACCCCCTTATCCAAAACATCATCATCATTATGAGCGATCTTTTTCACGTAAAGCTCATCAACCAAAATAATAAGGATGGCCAGCAACGGCACGGCCAGGATAATACCTAATACGCCGGACACTGACGCCATGATCAACTGGCTGATCAAAGTGAGCGCCGGTGGCAAGTTGATCATTTTTTTCTGAATAAGTGGTGTCACAATATTGGCAACAATGGTTTGTGATGTAATATAGATCACCGCTACCAGTATGGCCATGTTGGTACTTATGGTAAGCGCCAGCAATACGCCTGGTATCATGGCGACTAACGAACCTATGCTGGGTACTATCTCTAACAAGCCGGTTATCAGCGCCAAAATTAATGCTACCGGCATACCTGCAATAGTAAGCCCGGTGCCTATTAATATTGCCACAAACAGCATGGAGAATAATGCGCCTTTAAGCCATCCCTTTAAGGTCAGGCTTATCCTGTCTATAATGTGTTTGCCCAGCTTTTTTTTATTGTGCGGTACTAACACCAATATCCCATCCTTATATAGCGATGGATTAGTAGTAAAAAATATCCCCAGGAACATGATGATATACATATCGCCCAATACGCCAAACGTAGTGCTGAAAAAGCCCTGAACGGTGGTAACCAGTTTTTGCGAATCAGCACCCGATATGCTTTGCAAAACTTTTTGACCTAACGATGTTTGCGACAATTTTGCGCGTGCGTTGGCAATGGTATGAGGCAGGGTATTGCTTAGTTCGGCTACCTGTTCAGAAATCTTTGTCCCCATAAACCAAAATAGGGTACCCAACAATATAAGGGTGCTTAATACGCCAATGATCATAGCTGCTTTAGGCTTTAGTTTGGTGCGGCGTTGTATAGCATCGCCCAAGCCATGAAAATATACGGCAATGAGCGCACCGGCCAACACCATCAGCAAAATATCAAAGGCTACCCTTATTACTAAAATGCTTACTACCAGTAAAGCTACTATACCTACAGTTTGCCAAACTTTTCCGATGTAAGTCAGCTCTTTTTTTTCTTCGGATTGAGTTTTGTTTATCGCCATGTTAAATTTATATTAACAATACGACTAAGAGGATTAAATGTTTTAAATGATTAACCGGCTTTGATTTAAATGAACATGCAACTTGCTGACAAACAATAAGGTAAGCCCTGCGTTATGTTAAGAAGCCAATTATACAGATCGACAAAAAATTGATGTTTTATTGAATGTTTAAATCGTTACATTTGTGAATTAATTAATTGCTATGGTGTTTTTTGAAGAAAAAAGGAAAGAAGTAATGGCGCACATTGAGAAATTCATGCTTGAAAAGATGCAGGAATACTTGAAACCCATTGATACAATTTGGCAGCCGTCTGATTTTTTACCTGATTCGACAAAGGATAGTTTTTTTAGCGAGGTTAAGGATATGCGCGAAACCGCCAAAGGCTTGTCATATGACCTGATGGCTGTTTTGATTGGTGACACCATTACCGAGGAAGCATTGCCTACTTATGAATCATGGCTGACCATGGTTGAAGGCGTATCGAAAAACGAAGAAGGCGGATGGATGAAGTGGACCCGTCAATGGACCGCCGAAGAGAACCGCCATGGCGATCTGCTGAATAAATACTTATACTTATCGGGCCGTGTGGATATGCGCGCTATGGAAGTATCTACCCAATACTTAATTGCTGATGGTTTTGATATCGGCACCGGGCACGACCCATACCGCAACTTTATTTATACCTCTTTCCAGGAACTGGCAACCAATGTATCGCACCGCAGGGTAGCATCGCAGGCTAAGAAAGACGGTGATAACTTATTATCAAAAATGTGCGGTGTTATCGCGTCGGACGAAATGCGCCATGCAAAGGCTTATAAATATTTTATTGAAAAGATCTTTGAAGTAGACCCTAACGAAGCCATGCTGGCTTTTGAGGATATGATGCGCAAAAAGATTGTTATGCCGGCGCACTTTTTACGCGAGGTAGGTTTAAAAATAGGCCAGACATTTGGCCACTTTACCGATGCAGCACAACGCTTAGGGATTTATACCGCTATTGATTATGTAGACATTTTGAAAGAACTGATCACCGACTGGCACATTGAAAGCATAAGTGAGCTAAGCGAATCGGGCGAGAAAGCTCGCGATTATATTGTTAGCTTGCCTAACAGGTTACTGCGCATTGCCGAAAGGATGAAGAACCCAACGCTTGAATATAAATTTAGCTGGATAGCGGGATAAGGCAGCCCCCTCTAAATTTCCCCCGGTAGGGGAGACTTTACTGTTGAGATGTTGGCTGGGGTTATCCTTCAGTTACCAGGTCGACACCACGTTCGTCATCTGTCAGATCTTCAAACAGGCTGTTTAATATCGATTCGACCGTGAGCGAGTTTACGTCGTCCACATAATGTTCGTTGCGGGTTATCCAAAGTTCGCGCCCTTTTATTTCTAAACTGAAAAGCGGCCCTTCGTAAATTTGGGGCTGCGAGATCTCCACGGCGTTGCCCACTTTCTCAATTTTAAAACTAATAGCTTCCTGTCGTTGTTCTTTAAACAATGGATTTAATTTTTGCACCAGGTGCGCCAGTAATTCATCCTGATTAATGCGCGTATGTAGGGTTATTACTTTCATATATAAATTACAATTGAACAGAATTATTGTTTATACAAGTAGGCTGTCATGCTGAGCCCGTCGAAGAATGCGCGTAAAGGCCACTGCCCGCTATGGTTCGACAAGCTCACCATGACACCCCTTGTTTATTTATCATGTTAATTAGTTTTATCAATTAAGCATAATAATATTTTTTAATAGGTTTGTTAAAATATCAACTATATGAACTATAAATTATTGGGCCGGTCGGGCCTTAAAGTTTCAGAATTATGCCTGGGCACCATGGGTTTCGGTACGGAAGCCGGTTGGGGCGCTGATAAGAAAACGAGCTTTGAGATTATGGATGCCTTCGCGAACGCGGGCGGCAACTTTTTGGATACGGCCAATATTTATAAACTGGGCACCAGCGAAAAGATCATAGGCGAATATGTGCACAATCACGACCGTGATTATTTTGTACTGGCCACCAAGTATTCTTTAAAAGATAATTTAACCAACCCTAACGCCTCGGGTAATAACCGTAAAAATATGATGCGCAGCGTTGAGGAAAGCCTGCTGCGTTTAAAGACTGATTTTATTGACGTGCTTTACCTGCATATCTGGGATGATATTACCCCGATCGACGAAGTTTTGCGCGCGATGGACGACCTGATTCGGCAGGGAAAGGTAAACTATGCAGCCATTAGCGATACCCCGGCATGGGTGGTAGCCAAAGGCAACACTTTGGCCGAGTTGATGGGCTGGAGTCAGTTTATTGCCTTGCAGGTTGAATATAGCCTGATACAACGCACGCCCGAGCGCGAATTGATACCGATGGCTAAACATTACGGTATGACGGTTACACCATGGGCGCCATTAGGCGGCGGTGTACTAAGCGGCAAATACCTGCGCGGCGAACAAGGGCGGGTTAAGCCGGAAAGCAACCGTTTAAATGAACATAACGTAAACATCACCAAAGCTGTTGTAGCCATAGCCGACGAGTTAGGTGTATCTGCAAGCCATGTCGCTTTGCAATGGACCATGAGCCAGGGGTTTTCATGCATCCCTATTGTGGGTGCTACCAAGGTTAGCCAATTGCAGGATAATTTAAAAACCATTAACGTTACGCTAAGCGATGACCATTTGAAACAGCTGGATGAGGTGTCGAAAATAAACCTTGGTTTCCCGGGCGAGTTTTTTAGAGAAGATGCGGTTAAAATGAACTCGTTTGGCGGGTTCTATGATAAAGTAGAGAAACGTAAATAACAACGTTATGAAGAAGATCTTTTTTACAGGGATGCTGATGCTATCAGTGATGTACAATTGCATGGCGCAGGCAGATAGCTCGGCCAAAGCAAAGCAGATCATCAAAATTGAGCAGCAGTTAATGAATGCCATGCCGGGTAATAAAACCCCATGGCTAAAATACCTTGATGATAAATGGTATATAGTAACAGAAGACGGCAAGGGATATAACAAGCAGAATTTCCTGAAAACATTCGCGCCATTCCAGGCGGGTTTTTCGGGTAAAATAAAGGTTATTAAACCGGTATTTACTTTTTATGATAAGACAGCCATTGTACATTTTGTAGCCGACGAACGCGAAAGTATCTTTGGCCAGGACATGCATACCACCTACGCGATAGCTGACACCTGGTACTTTGGCGATAATGGCTGGAAAATGATTGCGTCGCAGATCTTTGAAGTGCCGCAATTGCCAAAACCCGTAAAGCTTAATGCCACTATTCTGAAAAACTACGTGGGTACATATAACCTGTCGGGTAAAAAAACAGCGGTTATCAGCCAGAAAAATGATTCGTTATATATTCAGAAAAATACGGGTAAGCCGGAAGCTTTATTTCCCGAAACTACCACCGTGTTTTTCAGGAAAAGCGATACCCGCGGACGTACGTTATTTGTAAAAAACAAAAAGGGTGATCTGATTATGCTGGAACGGAGAAACGGAAATGATTTGATGTGGAAGAGGGCAAAATAGTAGCGGTTATTACCCCCTCGCCATTTTCTCTAAAGCATCAATAAATGTTGGCGCATCATTCAAGCTCTCTACTAACTGCACGTGTTCGCCGCCGAGGGCTTTAAACTCGCCGCCATATTCTTCGGTAACCTCGTAAACGGTTTCCAGGCAATCGGCGACAAAGGCGGGGCAAAATACTAATAAACGTTTTTTGCCTTCTTTGGCCAGTTCTTCAATTACCTTGCTGGTGTACGGTTGTACCCACGGGTCGTTACCCAGGCGCGATTGAAAACATACCGTATATTTCTCTTTCGGCAGGCCCATTTTTTCGGCAATTAACCGTGCCGTATCATAGGATTGTGCCGAATAGCAAAATTTATTGGTATCGTTCAGCGTATCGCAGCAACCATCAACCTTCAGGCAATAGTTATGGGTGTGATCACACTTTTGGATCTGCCTTTGCGGCAGGCCATGAAAGCTGAATAAGATATGATCGTAAGTTTCGGGCTGATATTTTTGCGCGTTATTGGCAAAAGTTTCGATCATCAGCTCATCATCATGAAAAGAATTAATGAAAGAAATATTAGGGACAGTTTGCCACGTCTTTACCAGTTCCATCACCTTTTCCTGCACAGAGCCTGTACTTGCCGAAGCATATTGCGGGAACATGGGGATAACTTTGATATCGCTCACCAAAGCGTCTTTTAACCGCTGCAAAGCCGACTCGATAGACGGGCTTTGATAACGCATGGCCAGCTCAACCCGGTACCCGTCGCCGAGGCGTTGTTGTAATGCTTTATGCTGTAATTTACTATAATGCAATAATGGCGAACCGGTTTCCTTATCCCAAATTTCCCGGTATAGCTTAGCCGATTTTGGTGCGCGGAAAGGTACAATAAGGCCTTGAACCAAAAAGGTGCGTAACAACGGATTAACGTCAATTACCCGGGCATCCATTAAAAATTCGTTTAAATATTTCCTTACATCAGCAGTACTCGGGCTATCAGGCGTACCAAGGTTAACCAGTAAAATTCCTTTTTTCGACATCGGCAGCAAAAATAACAAAAAACCCCCTAACCCCCTAAAGGGGGAATTTATTTACAAATAGATTAAAAAGTGATTAGTCAAAAGATCGATTGAAATGTTCATCAATGGAATCGTATACCCTATTTTTTGCCTGGCAAATTTTAATGGCCCGTAGGGCCTATCCCTTTGTAGCAAACGCAAAGACAGGATACCAGCCCCGTAGGCGGCTGCCCTTAGTCGTCGTCTATCGTATGGGGCGTTGGGGATAATTGTTTATCGATCCGCTGATGGGTAACCTCTAACGAGGCAAAAAATCGATTTGCTATTTTTTTCTACAAAGGGGTAGAGCCGATGGCTCATTGTCCATCACGTATCGTTAATAAATTGTGGTGCGCTCCCCCTTCAGGGGGGCTAATACGTTTCCAGCTCGGCCCTTACATCTTCCATCAGCCACATAGGCGTAGAGGTAGCCCCTGCAATACCAATTGTGTCGCCTGGGGCAAACATGTCCGGGCTTAGCTCGCTGGTTGATGATACAAAATAGGTATTGGGGTTATGCTTGCGGCAAACTTCAAACAGTACCTTTCCGTTTGACGATTTTTTGCCGGATACAAAAACGATCTTGTTGAAATTTTTTGCAAAGGCAGGCAGGTCCTTATCGCGGTTTGATACCTGGCGGCAAATGGTATCGTTGGCATTAAGTTCATAACCGCGCGCGGTAAGCTCGTCCTTCACCTGGTAAAACTTCTCCATGCTTTTGGTGGTCTGGCTATACAGCGTAATGTTTTTAGGCAGTTCTATACCATCCAGTTCGGCAAGGTCCGCGAAAACCACGGCCTCGTTATTGGTTTGCCCTTGCAGGCCTATCACTTCGGCGTGGCCATGCTTGCCAAATATTAAGATCTTCTCTTTTGCGTCGAAAGATGTTTTTATGCGGTTCTGCAATTTTAACACTACCGGGCATGAAGCATCTATTAAAGTAATATTGTTAGCTAACGCGGTGCGGTAAGTATCGGGCGCTTCGCCGTGCGCGCGGATCAGCACTTTTTCGTTGCGGATGTTCTTCAGGTCTTCGTGATCGATGATGCGCAGGCCCTGTGCTTTAAGGCGTTCAACCTCTTCGTCGTTGTGCACAATATCGCCCAGGCAATACAGGTAGCCGTCTTCGTTCAGGATATCCTCGGCCATATCAATAGCATAAATAACCCCGAAGCAAAACCCCGAGTCTTTATCTATAGTCACCTTTAATTGATACGCTCCCATTGTGTTACAAATTTACGGCATTAGTATGATTTTATTGCAAGGCTGCAAAAAATATAAATTGGCACACCAACAGTGCCGTCCCCGCAATTCCCTGTTTCTTAAAGTTAAACTTTTCGAACACAAAAAGCAAGGCCACGCTTATAATGAACCAGCACACATAATTCTGAACCGGAATGTAATTGCCCACCCAATGCCAGTAATTTAAACGGACAGCCACGGGTTCTATAAAATAGTCGAGCACAACCAATATTAGTGCCCCAATTATTATACGGATCCACATTGATCTGATCCGCGAATGTTGTAAAGAAACGCCTGTCGAATAGATCAGCAAAAACCAGTTAATCCCCATAACTAAAGGGACACCGGAAAAACCTAAACCAAGCGTAGGGCCATAGGTATAGCTGCCAAAAAGCTGCCCGGTATATACGCCTGCCCACTCAACCGCGAAGCCGGTAATAAATAGCAATGCAAAAAAATAGATGATCTTGCTGCCAAACCGGTTATGGCTAAAGAATAAGAGAACCGTCATCAGCAATAAATGAAAAGGAACCAGGAGCAGAAACAATGGTTTGCTGATTGCCAGGTATAAACCAACTAACCCCACTATATGAAATATTAGGATCAGCCTTACAGCTGTGGCTGTGCGCCGCCGGGTTATATTTTTCGGCCTTTCCATGTCATGGTTCTGGTTAAAAATCTTTGTATGGCTAAAAAGGCCACCAGGGTAAGGCTGAGCATTTGCACCGGGTGCAGCGCGACATTGTACCATGCGTTTTGCCCGGCAGACAGTGATATCATAACCCTTGTAAGCGCAATTAATCCGCACATAAATAATATCAGCTGCAAATTAAGCGTCATGATAACGATCATGGGCCCGCCGATGATCAATACGATATAAATTAAAAACCACAGGATGTTGTAATTAAACGCAGCCAGGAAATTCTTGCTGAAGCCATTTACCGCGTCGTTATAATTTTTGTACATGCGGCAGCTGATCATGCCATTGGCCAGCAGTGCTTCGCCGGTATAGCCGTTCGCTTTAACTAACCGCATGATCTCCACATCCTCAACCACTTTGTTTTTTACCTGCTCATGCCACTGGTGCTTGCGATACACATCGGCGTCAAATAACATAAACTGCCCGCTCGCGGCTGCTACGGTATAATTTTTAACCAAAAAAATTAAGCGCAGGGGTAATAAATTAAGCAGGATATAATGCATTAATGGCACCACTAATCTTTCGCCGGTGGTAATCATTTGCTGGTTGGCAAACAGGCTTAATAAACCCAACTTGTTTACGTACATACGGTGTACAGAGCTGTTGATAAGGCCGGGGTCTATTTTCTCGTCTGCATCAACAAATAACAGGAAGTTTCCCTTTGCTTCGGCCGCCAACTGGTGACAGGCGTAGTTTTTGCCCAGCCAACCCTGCGGTAGTTTTTTACCTTTTATCACCCGGAAGTTTGAATGTTTATCAGCAAAACCGGCGCAAATTTTATAAGTATCATCGGTTGATTCATCGTCTAAGATCAGCACTTCATAATTTTCGTAATCCTGGTCTTTAATAGATTGCAGCAACGATAAAATATTATCCGCTTCATTGCGTACCGGTATCAATACCGAAACCAAATCTGTATAAGGCCGGTTCACGCGCCGTAGTTTTGGGTCCGAAATAAAATTGAACAGCGTCACTACAAACCGCAGAATAATAAAAAAGAAAGTAACGGCAATGGTAATGATCACTATACGGTTATTTGAGTTTGTTGTTGACGCGCGTTGTTATAATGCTGCTGATAGGCCTGCTGCAGATCGCTGATCGTATCAAAATTATTCTGACCGGCAGATCTTAGATACATGTAGGCTGTCGGCTTTTGGTGAACGAAATTCTCAATAAATGTAGCCGAAAATATCAATTGGAAATCGCCCGCGGCTTGTTTCATGATGTTCATGACGCCTTTCTCAAATGCTATATCTGTAACATAATTTGAGTAGAGTTTACCCTGCGGAAATATCAGCACCATATTGCCTTGGTCTTTTAAAAGTCGCGCGGCATAATTGAGCGAATCGATGACATCTCTTGATTTTTTTTGGATAGAAAAAGCGCCGCCATATTTTAGTGCCGGGATCCGTTTTGAAGTTTCTTCAAGCAGCATGATGTGGAACTTTTTTTTCAGCAATTTACACCTTAGCCAATATAGCAAAAAGCCGTCCCAAAAACCCGAATGATTGGCAATTAGTAAAATTGATTTATCCTGATCTATCTCAATTGTGTTAAAGTTAATAGCATTGAAATTACGGGCCACAATGAAGCGCACATATAAATGAAATCCCAGGCGAATGATATTATTTTTTTTAGGATAGATCATGCACCGGCCAATTAATGTTCTACATCTACCTGGGCCTTTAATGCCTGCTGATGAAAGCTGTTGATCCTTTCAGTCAACTCATCAAAAGATACCTCGCCGGCCACGCCGCAATCATACAGGTGAAAAAATACCGATGGCTTAAGGCTTTCAAAATAATCTATCAGGGCGCAGGAATAGACGATCTGACAAGGGCCTTTGATGTTTTTGATCAGCCGTTCAATACCTTTTTCAACAATGATCTCGGTAGTATGGTTTGAGATCAATTGTCCCTGCGGGAATACTACCACCAGGTTCTCATTATCATTCAATAAATTGGCGGCATATTGCAAGGATTTGATCATTTCGCGCGATGTCCTGTCGATAGAAAAGCCACCGAACAGGTTAAGCAGCATCCGCTTGCGCAGATGGTCTTCCTGCATCATGATATACAGTTTACGGTCGAGGTGCCAGTAAGCCAAATAATTGCCCCACAAACCATCCCACCAGCTAAAATGATTGCATAATAATAATACCGAGTGTCCCTCTTTGGGTTTAAACGGCATTACCACCAGCCGTTTGAAATAGCTGCGCATCCTGAAGCGCATGTAGCGGGCAAACCAGTTGCTGAACAATTTTACGCGGCGTGCAGGTATCATGCGGGTAAATTTACTAAATAATCGTCCAACGCGGGCGTTACCAGCCAATGGCCCAGAGGCGCATCGTGTACATCGGCATTTGCCAGTAAATTAATAAAAGGCATGGCAGCCGTTTTAGGAAACAATTGGTCATGCTTGCCAAATATCAATGTGCATTTAATTTTATGCTGATTGATGAGCTGGGCTATTTTAACAGCATCGGGCTTTAGCAATTTTATTAAATTTAAGGTATAATAAACGTCAAACCGTTTTTGTTCGGTATCCATTTCGCTATAAGCAATTTTATACAGGCTTTCGTCAATAAAATGCACTTTGCACAGGTTTTTGAGCAAGGTTGGCGCCAGCCATTTACTTTTGGTCACTTTATTAAACAAGAACTTGCCCCAAACACGATTGGTTAAAATATCAAAGCCTTTATAAACCGCCAGGCCATCGGGGGCCATCAGGATCATGTCGTCTATCAGGTCGGCATATTCTTCAACCAGTATCAACGCTAAGTTAGCGCCGATAGAATAGCCCATTACCGAAAATCGCTGTCGCCCGTACAGCCTGAACCATTCTTCCACATATTCGCGCACCAGGGCTTTGGGCATGCCGGCCAGGATCTGCGCTTCGGTCCAGTTGTCTAACCGGCTTTCGCCGTGAAAAAAATGGTCTATACCATAAACGTGGTATTCCTGTAAAACAGATTGTTTAAGTACATGAAACTGCCTGCCCGTCATGCCATAGCCATGAAAAGCCAGCATGGGTTTTTTGCCCTCGCCATACTCATGAAAATGCACTGTGCCCAGATCAGCAATTTGTAAAAAGCCCATTACGGCAATATTAAGGATTATTGACTAAGATTTTTCACCTGTTGTTTGTTTTTAAAGGTGTTCAAGAAGGCTTTGCCGTTTATAGGATTTTGGGATGATAGGATTGAATGGTTTAAACTATAATTTTAATATTGCTGATTGCTATGATTTTATCGCGCGATAGGAATCCTTAAATCTGCTAATCTTATAAATCTTAGTCTTTTTTTATGTGCTTCAACGTCAATAGATTCTGTGCGTTCAAACTATACCCGCTAATATTATTCTGGTACAGGTTTACCCGCTTGTCATAATAAAGCACCACGACAGGGGCGTTGGCCATGATAATGTTATCCATTTTGCGGTACAGGGCATAGCGCTCTTCATCGCTTTTTACATTGTAGGCTTGTTCAAAAAGTTTGTCAAATCCGGGGTTATTAAACCCGGTATAATTTGGCCCAAAGGGGATCTTGTTTTTGGAGTAGAATAACGACAGGTAATTTTCGCCGTCGGGATAATCAGCTATCCATGTGCCGTTAAAAAAGTTTATGCCATTTTTGGCTACCAGCTCGCGCAGGCTGGCGCCCTGCGTAACTTCTATTTTGGTGTTTATCCCGGCTCGTTCCAGCTCGCCCTGAATGTATTCGACCAGGTTATGGTAGGCTACTGTGGTAGTAAGGGTAATTACGGGCATATTCTTGCCATCCGGATAACCGGCCTCGGTCAATAACATCCGGCTTTTGGCAGGATCATAAGTATAGCCCTTAACATCAGCCTCATTAAAACCGGGCATGCCTTTGGGGACAAACCCCTGGTAGCCGGGTGTGCCTAAACTATTGCGCAGGTATTTGATCAGCTTTTGTTTATCAATGGCGTAGTTAATGGCTTGTCTTATTTTCAGGATGCGCAGGGGCGAATGTTTAACTATCGGCAGTGTGGTATCCACCAGCATCCCCAGGTACGTGGTGTTCAAATACGGGCCTGTGCTGAGGATAAATTGCCCCCTGTATTTCCTGGTGATCTGCCCGGATTTGGTGAGGATATCGTCGCGGTAGCTGCCGTCAATGTCGTTAAAGAAATCGAGATTTTTTTTGATAAACTCCATGAACGATGTTTGCTTATCATCAATAAATGTAGCGCGCACCGCGTTTAGATATGGAAGTTGCCGGCCGTTATTATCCTTCTCCCAGTATTTTTCATTTTTAAGCAATACCAGTACCTCGCCCTCTTTCCAGTATTTGAACTTAAACGGGCCGGTACCTACCGGGTGGCTGCGAAAATCCTTGCCATAAAAATCGACCACCTCATGCGGCACAACCGAGCAATACTGTGCCGTAAGCATGCTGATAAACGGAGCGAAAGGTTGCTTTAAAGTGATTTGGAACGTGCTGTCATTTAGCGCCCTGAAAGCTTCTTTACCGGTTACCTTGTCACTAAAGATCCACGAGCCGGATGATGCAACTTTCGGGTCTATCAATCTGCCGAAACTGTATACAAAGTCAGCAGCAATTACTTTGCGGCCAACGCCGTTTTTAAAACGTGCGTCGTCCTGGAAATTGACATCATTGCGTAAATGAAAAGTATAAACCTTACCATCGGCAGAGATCTCCCAGCTTTTGGCAATACAAGGCGAGGTTTTTAAGCTATCATCTATTTGCACCAATCCGTTATAGATCTGGTTATTCATCCAGATGGTATTATGGTTGCGGCAAAAAGCGGGATCAAGCGAGGTTAAACCCTCGTCAAGATTGATATTAAATATGGTTTGATGGTTGGCGGTGTCAGGTGTATTGCAGGATGGTAATATCGCGCAGAACAAAAATAAAATATGCAGGTAGCCTAACCGATTATTCATTAAGGCTAAAATACTCAATAAACCGATTGCTGAATATTAAAGCTATCCTATTTGACAATGTTATGGTATAACCTTTATCAAAAATAAAATCCCATGATATAATACCTGCCCACGTCGCCATACCTGCTTTGTGTATCCCAAAGCACCTTATAAAATTCCTTGTAGGTTGCCGGGATGCCTTTTTTAGGTGACACCAGTTTCTTTTCATCCACGCCATCTACCGTAATTTTAGTGGCGTACCAGTTAATGTTTTCATGCGGTAACACTACGCCCAGTATCATGCCGGGCAATCCGTTAAATGATTCCGGCCCGCCGGATACATGTATATCTTCTGTATAAAAGGCAACCACATAAACCGAATCGAGTATCAGCCCGTTAGCCCGACGGCAGTTGTAACCGGCAATTTTGCGGGTTTCGTCGGTTAGTTTCCATTTTATTTTGCGCAGACTGTCTTTTATCAGATAGGTGCGTTCGTAAAATACCTTTTGAACCGTGGTATTTTGATTGCCAAAGTCTGAATAAATAGTGTTTAACTGCTCGGCTATTGGTGCCCAATAATACCAGGGAATAGATTTTCCCGGCTCTGGAGTAAATAAAGAGCTGGTTGCGTTAAATACCAATGTGCTTTTATAGATAAGAAATTGCTGTTCGCTTTTTTGATAGTTTTCATAGGTGGATTGGTTCTCCATATGTGTAGGAGTTACCTTTTTTTTCATGATGGCAAACATGTTCTGGGTTTTCTCAAACTCGATGGTGCCGCTGGTGATAAAATGTTTGCTTTGTGCAGTTATCAAACCGCTATGAAGCACAAATAAAATGATAAGTGTTTTACTAAAGTTTTTCATAGGATTATTGCTTTGGGGTTTGAGCTGCTTTGCCAAATTTGCTAAAGTCCCAGGTTACAGTGGCCATAAAGAAACGACGGATAACGTTATTACGCGACTCGGTAAAATTATCTGATGTGCCATTGCGTGAGTACCCGCTGTTTTGATTCAGCAAATCGTTGCCGGTAATGGCAACTTTAAGGTTTTCTTCTTCCAGGAAACTTTTACCCACATAGGCCTTTAACAAAAATCTGCTAAAGGCAGTAGGAAACACCTGGTTTGGCGCGGTATAATCATACTGCCCGTTGGTACCGAAAAAGAATTTAAGCGGCAATTTTGTATACTGCTCAAATCTTACCTGGTAACCTTTAGAGTTGTTGGGTACCTGCTGTAAGTTATTGCGGTTTTGTGTAAAAGTGCCGCTGAGATATATGGCGTACCAGTAAGTGGCTTTGCCGATATGGGCATTAATACCGGGGTTATAGGTAATGTTATGATTTTGGCTCAATTTAGTGTTAATATAGTTATAGCTGTTGTTTCCTGATATACCAAAGCTGGGGTCGACTAACAGGTCGGTATTTTTAGGGTGGCCGTATATATCTAAATTAACATTCCAGTTGTTGGGCTGCTTGCCGGCCAGGTTTGAATATTGATAAGTATTTACGCCGGCGGAGTCCGTTGTGCGATTGCTTATAATGGCGTTAATTTGATTGCTGTATGATACGTTTATGTTAATGCCCCTGTCGTAAGTGGTCTGGTACAGGCGATAGCCCGCAGAAATATTATTACTATAACCGGGCCTTAACGTAGGGTTACCCAATTGAATATTTAGCGGGTCGCTGTTTTGGCGTAATGGCTGTATCTGGGTAATAGACGGCTGTTGCGTGTAACCATTATAACTAAAATTAATACTCGCGGCTTTTGATAACTGGTAATTGCCCCTGGAAAAAAAATACAAATTGACAAATTTCCGGGTTAATACGGTGTCGGCAATTCTATCGGTTTGCGTTAAAACCGCGTTTGATATATTTCCCCGTATAACTCCCCAAAATTTAGTTTTGCTATAAAAAAGCTGTAAACCATAATCGTTTGATGAATTATGGGTACTATAATTATTAGAATATAAAAGATCAGGCACATCATAAACCCCTGAGGCTGATTTGTCAAAAGATTGCTGATTGTTGTTGCTTTTGCTATCAGAAAGGCTATAACCTACCGACAGTGTCATCCCCTTAGTAAAAACCGGCTCGGTATAATTAAGCCCTATCGACCCAAAATGCGAATCGGCAGTGTTGGGTTTATATTGGTCTATTAATTTGCTGCGGATAGGATCAATGGCTCCATCTGCGTTATAATATTTCAGGTCAGACCGTTGATAATCAGTCGAAGTGGATTGATCGGCATTACCATTGGTATAAAATGTGATACTTCTACCCGGCTTTTTAAATTTTTTCGAAATGTTAATGAATGCCCGCGCGTTTTTATTTTGATAGTTATTGGTGGTAGTGTTGTTGTTGGTATTTAATAGGGTATCGTTTTCGCGGGTGGTTACCGTATTACTTTGCGATACGCTATGGCCATTGGCTGTCGCGCCGTTTAAACTCACATACAAGCTGGTGGTAGAATCTAATTTTGCGGTAAACCGCGCTTCAAGGCTTTGGTTAAAACCATGAGTGTGCGCGTTGTTGGTATTGTCGCTGCGATTAAAGGACCCCGGCAAACTGATCTGCGATTGCGAGTTGCCTTTCTTATCCACATCAAGCGCGCCTATTTTGTAACTGGTGTTAAGCGTTTGTTTGTCTTTGTCCCATTTGCCGTCATAATGCGCCCCGGCGTCGCGGGCTGCCGGTATCCCAACACCATTGTAAGCGTAACTGGAAAAGCCCCCGCCGTATTTATCATTGTCACCGCCGCCCAGACCTACGGTACCCGTGTTGCCCAGGTTACCATATACCGCCATTTTTTCTGTCGGGGTAAACTTATTTGCCATCAGCTGTTCAGAGTAACGCTTGTCTGTACCCGCTTCGGCATCGGCTTTGCCAAATACGCCGCGTTTTTTATCCTCCCTGAGTTTTACATTTATGGTTTTAATTTTTTGCCCGTCGTCAACGCCGGTTTGTTTGGCTGTTTCACTTTTATCATCATAAACCTGGATCTTCGATACCATGTCGGCACGCAGGTTTTTAGTTACCAGGGTGGGGTCATCGCCAAAAAACTCTTCGCCATCTACCAATACCTTTTGTACCTGTTCACCATTGAACATGATCACACCGCTTTGGTTAATGCGCATTCCCGGCAGCTGCTTAAGTAAGTCTTCTACCTTAGCATTTTTTTCGGTGGCGTACGATGCCGCGTTAAACTCAGTGGTGTCGCCCTTTATTTTTATGGCCGCAGCTTTTGCTTTTATAATAACGTCCTTTAAGAGCGTTGACCGCAAGATCATGGGTATATCGTCAAAGTTTTTTTGAGGATGGGCAGCATCAAGCTCAAAATCTGCCGTGTAATCGGCATAATCGGGATAGGTGACCAGTAATAAAAATTTACCCGGCTTAATACCGCTGATGCTAAATGCGCCTTTGTTGGTATAAACGAATTTTTGAAGAATAGAGTCTTTGGCATTCAATACAGCTATTGTGGCGCCATCCAACTTGGTTTTTGTAGTGGTGTCTGTAACAGTACCCTTTATTGTATAATTACTTTGAGCATGGGCAGAAAAGATGCAGCAGTAACAGCAAATTAAAATTATTGCGATTTTGTTTGTCATAAGGTGGTTTATGACAGCAATTTGCAAACTAAAATTTTAGTTTGCAAATTTTTAACAATAAATATTACAGTTTGCTAAAACCGCTCCGCCAAAAACTTACCTGTATAGCTATCCTTTACTTTTATCAGGTCTTCGGGCAAGCCTTCAAATATCACTTTACCGCCACGGTCGCCACCTTCGGGGCCGATATCGATAACCCAGTCGGCGCATTTTATTACGTCCATATTATGTTCGATCACAATGATGGTATTGCCATGATCCAATAGCGCGTCAAACGATTTAAGTAGCTTTTTAATATCGGCGAAATGCAGGCCCGTAGTAGGCTCGTCAAATATAAATAGTGTTTTATGCGGATTGTTACCCTTAACCAGGAAAGATGCCAGCTTGATCCGTTGCGCCTCGCCGCCTGACAATGTGTTTGACGACTGGCCCAACTGTACATACCCCAAACCCACCTCAAACAATGGTTTTATTTTAGCGATGATCTTTGGTTCTGACGCGAAAAACGTGAGCGCTTCTTCAATGGTCATGCTCAGTACGTCGCTTACATTTTTATCATTGTAAGTAACGTCCAATATATGTTGCTTAAAGCGTTTGCCTTCACAGGTTTCGCAGGTTAAAAAGATATCAGCCATAAACTGCATCTCAATTTTCACCTCGCCCTCACCCTGGCAAACATCGCAGCGGCCACCCTCAACGTTAAAAGAAAACGCCGACGGTTTTAACCCCGCGGCCTTGGCAGCCGGGCGTGCCGCATACAGGTTTCGGATCTCGTCCCAGGCCTTAACATAAGTAACCGGGTTTGAACGCGACGACCGGCCAATCGGGTTTTGATCAACCAGTTCTACCTGTTCAATTTTGCCGTAATCACCCTCGATGGCATCATAGCTGCCGGTTTGTTCGCCATTGTAGTTGCCCAGCGTTTTTTGCAGGGCCGGGGCCAAGATACGTTTTACCAAACTGGTTTTTCCCGAACCTGATACACCGGTAACCGCGGTAAACACACCCAGCGGAAACTTAGCCGTAACATGTTTTAAGTTGTTTTCGCGCGCGCCTTTTATCTCAATAAAATCGTTCCACTTGCGGCGGCTTGCGGGTATGGCTATTTCTTCCTTGCCACTCAGGTATTTGCCGGTAAGGCTATGTTCGTCTTTTATAATTTCGTCGTAAGTACCGCTAAATATCAGCTCGCCGCCATGCGTGCCGGCAGCCGGGCCAATGTCTATGATATGATCGGCTGCCTTCATGATCTCTTCCTCATGCTCAACCACCAACACGGTATTGCCCACATCGCGTAATGATTTTAATACGGTTATCAGCCGTTGTGTATCACGCGGGTGCAGGCCAATGCTTGGCTCGTCTAACACATAAACAGAACCCACCAAACTACTGCCCAGCGAGGTAGCCAGGTTAATACGCTGCGACTCGCCGCCCGATAACGTATTTGATAACCGGTTAAGCGTTAAATAACTCAAACCAACATCATTTAAAAAGCTTAAGCGGTTGGTGATCTCGGTTAACAGGCGCTTGCCTACTTTAACATCAGTTTCATTTAGTGTAAGGTTCCTGAAAAAATCAAGCGCTTTATCCAAAGGCATTAAAACTACGTCGGTTATCGAGTGGTCATTTATCTTAACATAAGTAGCGTCATGGCGCAGGCGGCTGCCCATACATTCGGGGCAGGTCGTTTTGCCACGGTAGCGCGACAGCATCACCCGGTACTGGATCTTGTAGGTTTGCGCTTCCATCTCCCTGAAAAATTCGTCAAGGCCGCGGAAGTATTTATTGCCTGTCCACAACAGCTTTTGCTCTTTGGCGGTAAGCTGGTTGTACTGGCGATGGATAGGGAAATCAAACTTTAACGAATGTTTTACCAGCTCGTCGTTCCACTCGCGCATTTTCTCGCCGCGCCACGGGGCTATAGCACCTTCGTAAATGGTTTTACTTTTGTCGGGGATAACCAGGTCCTCATCAATGCCGATAACCTTGCCGTAGCCCTCGCAGCGCTTACAGGCGCCGTAAGGGTTATTAAAGCTGAAGAAATTTGGTGTAGGCTCTTCAAACTTAATCCCGTCTAATTCAAACCTGTCGCAAAAGAAGCGTTCTTTTTCTTCGGATGCGTACGGCTCCTGGTAACGTACATAACAATCGCCCTTGCCTTCAAAAAACGCGGTCTGCACCGAGTCTGCTAAACGGCTGGCCGTCTCATCTGAAGTGTCTTTGGTTACACGGTCAATAACAATATGAACGGCATGGTGAGTGGACAGTAGTGAGTTGTGAGCAGTTGGCGCATCGGCAGGTGCTTTTTCGTCACCTTTAACCTTTAACCTTTTGCCTTTTACCTTCTCCTCAACCTCTTCTGCTTCAAAACTATCCCAGGCGGTATTGTCTAATCCTTCCTCTTCTAATAACGACTCGATGCGCGAGATCCGGCCCTGGTACTCAACCCGTACAAAGCCTTTTTGCATCAGTACCGCCAATTCTTCTTTTAAACTGCGGTTGTTATGCGGGTACAGCGGGCAAAGTATAGTGGCCTGCGTTTCGTCGGGCAGCGACAATATAAAATTGATCACATCGGTAACCGAATCCTTTTTTACGATACCACCCGATACCGGCGATATGGTTTTGCCGATGCGTGAGAAAAGCAGTTTTAAATAATCATAGATCTCGGTTGATGTACCCACGGTCGACCGCGGATTTGACGTGATCACCTTTTGCTCGATAGCGATAGCGGGGGCAATGCCTTTAATGTAATCTACATCGGGCTTGTTCATACGGCCCAAAAACTGGCGTGCGTATGATGAAAGACTTTCTACATAACGGCGCTGGCCCTCGGCATATAAAGTATCAAAAGCCAGGGATGATTTGCCTGAACCTGACATACCGGTTACTACCACCAGTTTGTTTTTGGGTATGGCTACATCCAGGTTTTTGAGGTTATGCACCCGGCTGCCTTTTATAATAATATGTTTTTGAGGATCCTTATCTGCTTCTTTGATCATTGCTTATTTTTTGTTAGTCCATAGTCCATAGACGATAGTCGATGGTTAGAATGATTAACCATGGTCTATGGACTATCGACCATGGTCTTTTTATATTACCGACAAATAGCAATTAAACCTTTTAAAAAAGAAATAGTCTAATAGCATATAGCCAATAATTGAACACTTTTTTTTGAAAGGGCAAAAATCCTAAAATAATTAGCAGTATCCAAATAACATTGCAATTGCGGCAAATATTATGACACAAAAAAATTATTTGTTTTTTAGCTTGGAAATTGCTTTATTTGAGGTAACATTTTTTAAACCCCTGAGGAAATTTTATATCGATTAAAGCTATACTTAACAATTTAATTAAAATAAATTAAAGTAAACGCTTTATATGGATTTTCAATTGCAAAGTGATCAGGATCTAATCCATCTGTACATTAACGGCGACGAGAAAGGATTAGTGGAATTGATCCGCCGTTATCAAACCAAAATTTATACTTCTATCTACTTGCTTGTTAAGGACGAATACCTGGCCGAAGATATTTTTCAGGATGCCTTTATAAAAGTAATTAATACACTCAGAGCCGGCAAGTATAACGAAGAAGGTAAGTTTTTACCCTGGGTAACCCGTATTGCCCACAATTTAGTTATTGACCATTTCAGGCGCGAGAAACGGGCGCCCATGGTTAGCAATGGCGATGATTTTGATATTTTTGAGGTACTTGGTAACTATGACGAAAGCACTGAGGACCGCATGGTACGCGAACAAACCCATAAAGACCTGAAAACACTCATACAACTTTTACCATCAGAACAGAAGGAAGTATTGATTATGCGCCACTTTGGCGATATGAGCTTTAAGGAAATTGCCGACATTACCGATGTAAGCATAAACACCGCCCTTGGCCGTATGCGTTACGCGCTAAACAACCTGCGTAAAATGATGCAGGCCAAAGAGCTGAGTTTAAAGAATTAATAGCCTCACCCCAACCCCTCTCCAAAGGAGAGGTTTTTTTTTAGCACTTAACACTACTTAACAATATGTCAAAGTCCTCTCCAAAGGAGAGGACTTTGAAGAGGCTATTGATTTTTCTGAAACGTATAAATAATATAAGCCGTTGTATTACCCAACGCAATAGGCGACTTTAAAACCATCATCTGGCCATCGCTTTGTGCGATGTTAAGCTGGTACCCCTCGGCTACGTTTTTAGCTTTATCACCCTGGTAGATCTTTTTAAACTGGAATATCGGGTTGCTTTTATCAGCGGTATTGTAGCTCCAGAATATGGTTTGCGATGTACCGTTGGCCAGCGTATAAATGCCGTCGCCGCTATTGGTTAGCTGCCAGGTGCTATTCTTAAAATCGCGCGGAGGGGCCTGGTTAAATACGTCTTGTACTGCGCCGGGCAACAAGCCATCATATTTAATATTGGTTAGCGTCCAGGTGCCAACAATGCGGGCACGTGATGCACCGGTAGCCTTTGCCGGTAAGCTTTTAACGGTATTACAAGCCTGGAAAACAAAAGCAAGGGCTAAAACAGTAAATGTAAGTTGGAATATCTTTTTCATAATATAATATATCTTCTGCAAAACTATACATAAATCCTGCCAAGTTTAATAAATTGTGCTTGTCGTGTCCATTGTAAAATGATAATCGTCTAAAAAAAGCGCTCAGCTGATCCTCCGGGTGAAATCGCGAAAGAACTTATAATGCCCTTGCATCTTGCGGTGTCTTGTAAATTAATCAGGCAATAATCCAGCCCTTAAATTAAACAAATAGAATTTTTATAAGTTATTATAATATAAGCTTTATAAGGTATTACTTCAATTAGTCTAAATTAATACGCTATGGGATTTTTTGATAAACTATTTAAGAAAAATGAACCGGAACAGGTAGTTCAGGAAATTAGCAAAGCAGCGGTTCCGGTATACCCAATGATCAAGAACGCTGAGTGGAAGGGGATGCATTTAGCAAAAGCACTGCCTTTTTTAATGGTGGGCGACCAACTTGACCTTGCGGTAGTATTTGCCCAGGATGCGGGGGACCGTTTTCAATATATTACCGAAGCAGACCTGCAACAACCAGATATAGCCGAAAATTTTAATCAATGGAAAGACAATATCAATGAATACCCTTATGACATCGAATTAGGCGAATCGTTTGGCAATCGTATAATTTTTGCTTCGGGTGAGGATCACTCCGCCGAAAAAATACTGTCAGCGGCTTTTCTTGCCGAAGCTTGCCGGGCATTGAATACGGATAAACTGGTTATTTCTATTCCGCGCCGCAGATGTTTAATGCTCACCAGCTACCATGAAGATTTTAATATGCTCGAAACATTTTTTTATCTTCATTTTATTGCCTGGCGCGAAGAGCAATATGGTAATGAGCCAATTACTGAAATGATTTTTTTGGCCAATAAAGACAAAGTGGAATATGCCGTACCTTTAGGGTTCCGGATAAATCTGTATGAAAAAGATGGACAGCGGTTGTTAAGTTACTCGACGATGGACGAGTTGTTTGATGAAAACGAGCAGATCAATTTCCAAAAAATAATGGAACAGAATAAAATTGCAGTGTCGCTTTAATTCGCAATACAGGCAACTTTACCATTACTTCAATGACACTTTGTGCGGTAGCCATAAGTTATTACCATTGATCTTTATAACAATCAAGCTTAATTACTTAACTGTATAATTAAATTATCCGCTTTGCGTTAAATAAACAGGTGGAAATTAAACCCAAAAGAAAAATTTCATTTAATTTTCATTTAGATAAAATAAAACGAAACGGTGTTGCGTTATATATCGTATAATCTGATCAACAAACAATAGCTTATGGGTGAAACCTTTACTTTAAACGAATTCACTAACCAAAACGAAGTGGAAAAGGCAAGCATAAAAGAAAACCTGGAAGGCGACGAATTGATGTTTTATCATTCATTACGCTCTAACCTGGAACTTTTGCAGAAAAAGCCAAAACTTCAAACTATCCATTACATTCTTGATTATTCAAAAAGCAAGCGGTAGTTCGGTTAAGTAGAAAAAAAACGGTGGTCCGAAGTGGAAAGTCAATTTCTGCTTCGGACTTTTTTTTACTTTTGATTCTATTATTTAAGCCCTTGGCCAAGAGTCTGAAGCCTGTAATCGAAAGTTATTTATTATAAGACTTTCGACTAATGACTTAGAACTCAAGACTCAAAAAAACATGCTCAGACAAGAACGCTACCGACACTTTGTTGACTATTTTTCAAAGAATCAGCCCGAGGCCGAAACCGAGTTGCATTATACCAACCCGTATGAGCTGCTGGTGGCGGTCATCCTGTCGGCACAATGTACAGATAAGCGTATCAACCAGGTTACGCCGGCGCTGTTTGCCCGTTTCCCTGATGCCGAAAGCTTAGCGGCCTCAACGCCCGAGGAGGTGTTTACCTATATTCGCAGTGTAAGTTATCCTAACAACAAAGCCAAACATTTAGTAGGCATGGCCAAAATGCTTGCCGGTGATTTTAATGGCATTGTTCCGTCTGATATCGACCAGTTGCAGAAGCTGCCGGGCGTGGGCCGTAAAACCGCTAATGTTATTGCGTCGGTAGTTTATGATGTGGCAGCTATTGCCGTAGACACCCACGTTTTTAGGGTGGCCGACAGGATAGGCCTTACCACCAATGCCCGTACCCCATTGGCGGTTGAAAAACAACTGGTTAAATACCTGCCTAATGATACGCTTGCCATTGCGCACCACTGGCTGATCTTACATGGCCGGTATATCTGCGTAGCCCGGACGCCCAAGTGCGAGATTTGCCCGCTTACCTGGTTTTGCCGCTACTACGAGCGCAACAATACCGAAACTGCCCTGCTAAAAGCCGAAGCGCAAAAAGCTAAAAAGGCCAAAGATGCCAAAAAGAAAAAGGCGCTTAACGCCATAAGCAAAGAGCTGAAAAAGCGCAGTGTGGATAAATGATGGTTGATGGATGTTGGCAGGATGATTAAGTTTACAAATGAACAAGCCCCCTCTAAATCTCCCCCGGTTGGGGAGACTTTTAAGAAGATATTTAAAAAGCCCTCCCTTCCGGGGAGGGTTGGGTGGGGCTAATATATTTTTTACTAAAAAAATTAGTATTATTAAAAATAACTATTATATTTGCTAAAGATATTATTAAGATGAGCAACGCAGATAAACTAAAAGCATTACAACTTACGCTGGATAAGTTGGAGAAATCGTACGGAAAAGGCACCATCATGAAGCTGGGCGATTCTGTAATTGAACCTACCGAGGTTATATCAACCGGATCTTTAGGGCTTGACATCGCTTTGGGCGTTGGCGGCTTGCCAAAGGGCCGGGTTATTGAAATATATGGCCCTGAATCGTCAGGTAAAACTACATTGGCTATCCATGCTATTGCCGAAGCGCAAAAGAAAGGCGGCATTGCTGCATTCATCGACGCAGAGCATGCCTTTGACCGTTTCTATGCTAAAAAATTAGGCGTTGATGTAGAGAATCTTTTAATATCTCAACCGGATAATGGTGAGCAGGCATTAGAGATCGCCGATAACCTGATCCGCTCGGGCGCTATCGATATTTTAGTTATCGATTCGGTTGCAGCGCTGGTACCTAAGGCCGAGATTGAAGGCGAAATGGGCGACTCGAAAATGGGTCTGCACGCGCGTTTAATGTCGCAGGCATTGCGTAAGCTAACCGGTACTATCAGTAAAACCGGGTGCTGCTGTATCTTTATTAACCAGTTGCGCGATAAAATTGGTGTTATGTTTGGTAACCCCGAAACGACTACTGGTGGTAACGCTTTAAAGTTTTATGCATCGGTACGTTTGGATGTACGCCGGATCTCGCAAATTAAAGATTCTGACGAAGTATCAGGTAACCGTGTTAAAGTTAAGATTGTAAAAAATAAAGTTGCGCCACCGTTCCGTATTGCCGAGTTTGATATTATGTTTGGCGAAGGGATCTCAAAAGCAGGCGAGATCATTGACCTGGGTGTTGAGCACAACATCATTAAAAAAGCGGGCTCATGGTTTAGCTATGGCGATACCCGCCTTGGCCAGGGCCGCGACGCGGTTAAGCAATTGATACTGGATAACCCCGAGCTAATGGACGAACTGGAAGTAAAAATTAAACAAGAAGTTACAGGCGATAAGCTGGCAGTTGAAACAGAATAACTATTTAGTTTTTTTTATAAATGATAAAGGCCTCTCCGTTTTGGAGAGGCCTTTTTTGCTATCAATATTTGATATTATGTTATTGTGGGTATAAAGAGATATTATTCCCAGATTTCGTTCTTTGCTGTAAATATTACCGGTTGGCCGCCGGTTACCATAATGGTATGCTCGTGCTGCGCAACAAAGCCACCTTTATTACCGCTAAGCGTCCAGCCATCTGCTTGTGTTTCGGCGATTGTCGACCGTGTTGAAATGAATGTCTCTATCGCTACCACCGAATTCTTTTTGAAACGATCGGTGTTATACCTGTCGCAGTAGTTAGCTATCTCGTGAGGCTCTTCGTGCAGGCTGCGGCCAACACCATGCCCGGTCAGATTTTTTATTACTGTGTAGCCGGCTTTTTTAGCTTCAGTCTCGATCAGCCTGCCAATCTCCGAGATCCTGACACCACCTTTAATGTTGCTGATCGCCTTTTTCAAGATCTCTTTCGATGCTTCTACCAGTCTGCCGTGGCCATGGATATCATCGCCCAATACAAATGAGCCGCCATTGTCGGCCCAATAGCCGTTCAATTCTGCCGATACATCAATATTTACCAGGTCACCTTCTTTTAAAATTTTATCGATTGATGGTATGCCGTGCGCAGTTTCCTCATTAATACTGATACATGTATAACCGGGGAAGTCATAGGTTAGCTTAGGTGCAGAACGTGCGCCCATCTGTGCAAGCAATTCGCCGCCATACTCGTCAAGTTCCTTTGTTGAGATACCCGGTTTGGCAAACTCGCGCATCTTTTTAAGCGTGACAGCAACAGCATCACTTGCCTGCTGTATTCCAATTCTTTCAGCTTCGGTAGTTATTGACATTTTTGAGTTTTTATCCGGCGCAAAATTAAATAATTAATATAATACGTCCGTCTGCAGGTTGTCATACTCTTTTCTACCCGAGACAAATTTGTTAACATTAAGAAGCGTTAAATTAACTAATTCTTAATCTTTATTTTAAGCTTTACTTATATGCATCAGGTAGTTTTGTAGTAACAAAATTTAGCAATGATACTTAAAATGCAAACTGCCATTTTTAAGCTACAATTACTAAAAACAGCTCTTTTTGTTTTAATGCTTTCTGACCCCCTAATTGTAAGCTGCCAGTCTACACCACTCCCTAACGCTTTTGCCCATAACGATTACTCGCACAAGCGCCCGCTTTTTGACGCGCTTGATAATGGGTACACCAACATTGAAGCAGATATTTTTTTAAAGGATAATGAATTTGTAGTTGCGCACATTAACCCATATTTTAAGCAAGGACGGACACTGGAGCTGCTTTACCTGAAACCGCTAATGGAGCTGATTATAAAAAATAAAGGGCAGGTATACCGTGGTTATGATAGCCCGGTTACTTTACTGGTCGACATAAAAACGGATGCAGAGGCAACTTACCGGGCACTTAAACCTTTACTTGAAAAATATAGGTCAATATTAACACGATACGAAGATGGTAAGGTTTACCCCAGGCAAGTGACTATCGTGTTATCAGGTAACAAACCATTTAAGAGTATCACCGCCGAAAACAGGCGGTTAGCATTTATCGACCAGGATTTGAGATCAACTTATCGGGATACCAGCAACACAAATGTATATACTATGGCCAGTTGTAAATACTCCAGGTTGCTCAGGTGGAACGGCGAAGGTGTTATACCTGCCGACGAAAAACAGCTGCTGCTAAATTATGTAACTGTTGCACACAAATACGGTAAAAAGGTTAGGCTATGGGCATCGCCGGAGAATTTAATGGTGTGGCAAGAATTGTTAGATTGTGGTGTGGACCTTATTAATACAGATAAACTGGCCATGTTAAAAAACTTTTTATTGTCAACCAGGACACTATATGCAAAAGCTAACTGACCGATACCGTTGTCTTATCAGCAAGATAATTAATCCGGATCTTTTCCTCAAGATTTTTTATTGCCTGTATCATACGCTGTAATAAATATTTAACATTTTCTGTAATCAAGTTAACCCAAGATTAGAACGAGATTAAATTTTTTAGAATGTTGCTGATTGTCATAGTATAGTCATACATTTATAAAAGTAACAAAAATAATACGCTCTAAATGTTAATACCCCTGGTTAATTCATTTTCTAAAAAAGTACTGTTTGTTATATTGCTTTTCGTGTCTCCTTTTATGGTAAAGGCACAATTTATTACGCTCCCCAATGCATTTGCACATAACGATTATCGCCATAAGCGCCCGTTGCTCGATGCTGAAACCAATGGTTATACCCATATTGAGGCAGATATTTTTTTACATAAAAATAAATTAGTTGTTGCACATATCAACCCTTACTTTAAAGGCAGGCGCACGCTCGAAAATTTATACCTTATACCTTTGCAGGCACAGGTAAATAAAAATAACGGTTATGTTTATGCCGGCCTTCAGCAGCCGGTTACTTTAATGATAGATATTAAGACCGATGCAAAAAAAACCTATGCCGAATTAAAAACCGTTCTTGAAAAATACAGGCCCATACTGTCAAGCTATGATACAGGTAAAGTTTCGCTGCGGGCAGTTACTATCGTGCTATCCGGCCACAAACCGTATGATATTGTAAAAGGCGAACAAAGCCGCCTGGCTTTTATAGATGAGGACCTGCGTAAGGTTGACAGGGATACCATAGCCAATGTGTCAAAAATGGCCAGCTGCAAATATTCAAAATTGTTAAAGTGGAAAGGCTACGGCAATATATCCGAGCGCGAAAAGAAACGCTTATGTAATTACATAACTATAGCACATAAAAATGGCGAGCAGGTAAGGCTGTGGGCTTCGCCGGATAACAAAGCCGTTTGGAAAGAGATATTAAGCTGCGGCGTTGACCTGATCAATACTGATAAGCTTGTCGCCTTGAAAGATTTCCTACTTTCAAGATCAAATACTACTACCGCCTCTGCAAACTAAAACCCTGCCTACGGTATAATTATATTTTTATGCTCGGTGGTATGTGCGCTAAAATAGCCTAACACGTTAGGGTCGTCAAAATTAGTTATAGGGTTAGTTGGCGTGGTAGAACTAAAATCATTTGCCTGCTGCAGGCTAAAGGTATACCAATAGTTATAGATGGTTGGGTCAATACATTGCATTTCAATATCTACCTGGTCACCGCTTTTTAGTTTAATGTCATCTTCATAAAGCAGTTGCTGTACAGCGCGCCCGTTATTCAAATAATCATTTCGCGCAAATACCTGTTTTACCTGCACACCATTTATCGTCAGCACAAACCGGTACTGATTGGATACATTTAACGGATCCTGGTAAAATATGATAACGGTTTTTGTCGTTTGTGTCCCGAAATACTGTACCGATAATGCCACCGAATCAATACTAACTTTGTCGGGCATGGTTGATACTGCTGTGTAAGTTTTACCATTGAGATTTACCTGCAAAGTATACTTCTGGTTGTGTTTGCCCAAAAGCGATGGCGAATAATAATTGCCCGGTGCACGTTCTGTCAATTTATAAGATGTACCATTATAATCAATTAAATTAACTGCCGCGCCTGTTACCGGGGGGAACTTATTTGTACTGTCTATTGCAACAGACCTGGTAATGCTTACAAACTGCGGCTTTAATTCGTCTGTAAGGTTACCCTCTATGACCAATTGCGGCGACGCGTTTTTTAAATTAAGGTCGATCACCTTTTTGCAAGAACCAATGACTATGCAAAATAAAATTATAACCGTTAGTTTATACCTGTTTTTCATACATTAATAAGTAAAGTTATATGTAACCGACGGGATCCGGCCAAATAAACTTGTTTTAACCGCCTGCGTACGCGACGCATCATTCGGGTCATCCCGGAAAGTAATGGTATAAGGGTTTTTACGGTTGTACACGTTATATAATCCAAACGTCCAGCTGGAGTGAAAGCGTTTGTGTGGTTTGCCTTCAAGCGTAGCGCCTAAATCAAGGCGGCTATAAGGCGGTAAACGATCACCATTCCTCTCGCTATAATAAAGCGTGGTTAGGCCGCCAACACTATATTTTCCATGCGGATAGGTAACCGCGTTACCGGTACCGTAAATAAAAGTACCTGACAGCGTCCACCGGCCACTTAATTTATAGATCGCAACTATCGACATGTCGTGCGTCCTGTCTTGTGTAGCCGGGAAATAATTACCATTGTTTACAGCATCGAATTGGTTTTCGGTTTTTGAAAGTGTATAACCTATCCAGCCATTTAATTTGCCGTAACGTTTTTTGAAAAATAATTCCAATCCGTAAGCACGCCCCTGCCCGTAAACCAGTTGCGACTCTACATCCTGGTTAGCTATTAGCTGCGCACCGTTTTTATAATCTATCTGGTTTTGCAGCCTTTTGTAGTAAATTTCTGAAGAGAACTCGTATTGATTATTTGCCGAGTTTTTAAAATAGCCTAACGCCACCTGGTCAGATATGCTGGGTTTGATATTATTGCTGCTCATTACATACAGATCTGATGGCGAACTGGCTGTCGAGTTTGATATTAAATGAATATTTTGTGTGTTACGATTGTAAGATGCCTTTAATGAATTTTGATCATTTAACTCATAACTGACCGAGAAACGGGGCTCGGGGATAATATAGCTTTTTACAACATCGCCGGATCCGTAATTTTTTGATGTAAGGAGTTGATCGTCGGCACTGTAGGTGTTAAAATTACCCGGGCCTATCAACGCAAATGCAGAAAGCCTTACGCCATACAAGAATTTTAGCCTGCTGGCAGGTTGCCATTCGTCTGATACATAGGCAGACGATTCGATGCCGTTTCGGCTTTGAATGGTTTGCGGGTTTACTTCAGACGTAGCGGATGAGGTGATGTTGCCCGGCGATATGGTATGATGGGTAGCGTTAACGCCGAAATGCAACGTATTGTCCGAAAAGAAATACTCAAAATCTTCCTTCAGGTTAAAGTCGCGTATTTTTGAGGTTACCTTAAAATCATTATTGCTGCCAAAGCTTTGTACCATAAAATTATAATCACTGTAAATAAGCGACGTATTTAAAAACAGCTTACTATTAAAAATATGATTAAGGCGTAATGTGGCGGTCTGATTGCCCCAGTTTGTCCCAAAATTATTTTTTATACCTAATACGTCTTTACCAAGATATCCCGACAGGTAAATGGTGTTTTTATTATCGATATGATAGTTGGCTTTGGCATTAATGTCATAAAAATAAAGGCTGGATCCACGGGTGGTCGTGTCGGTTGATAGCTTTAAGAAAAGATCAGCATATGTCCTGCGGGCGCTGATCATAAACGAACCTTTATCTTTAACAATGGGCCCCTCAACCTTAATGCGCGACGAGATGAGGCCTATACCTCCCTGCAATGTAAAATCTTTAGCATTGCCATCCAGCATCTTAATGTCCAGTACCGATGATAACCTGCCGCCATATTGCGCAGGCATCCCACCTTTATACAGGCTTACGTCCTTTATGGCGTCTGAGTTAAACGTAGAGAAGAAACCAAATAAATGCGACGCATTATATACAACAGCTTCATCCAACAGAATCAGATTTTGGTCAGACCCGCCACCGCGCACATAAAAGCCTGAATTGCCATCGCCAATTGATTTTACACCCGGCAATAGTTGTATGGTTTTTAAAACATCCTTCTCACCAAATATTACAGGTACATTATTTACCTGGCGCAGGTCAAGGCGGGTTAAACCCATCTGCGGGCTTTCTACATTTTCGTTTTTACGGGTATTACCGTTTATGGATACTTCTTTAAGCGTATTGCCACTGGTGAGCAAAATATTTACCTGCGTGTTGTTATTGAGCTTGATAGGTTGATTAATAGTATCATAACCAATATAGCTGATAACCAAAGTGTAATCGCCTTCGGGGGCTGTTAATGAGAAAAAGCCGTAAGCGTTGGTTGCTGCAGCGTTTTGTTGTAATTCTTGCAACCTTACAGTAGCGCCTATCAGTGTTTCGCCGGTAGCGGCATCTTTAATGGTTCCGTTAATGGTGTATTGTTTTTGAGCATATGCCCCCGGCATTAATAAAACTGACAACAGCAGAATCAAAATAAAGGGCAAGAGTTTGTGCATATATAAGTTATCCCGTCTGTCCTAAATCTCTAAATAAATAAAAATAAAGGCGGCGTAATTGGTGCTGATACCCCAAAGATATTACTCCTGGGTACAGTATAACGCAGAAAACCGACAAATATCATACCGCGTTAAAACAATATAGATACGGCCAAAAGCACACGCCGGTTGTTTACGCTGATAAATTAAACCTCTGTACTATATTTAAGTATAATAACCCCCGAAGATAGCGGGTTAGACTGCAGCAGTTTAAGTGTCTGCTTATTTTTAAACAATGCTATGCCCCGGCCTATGCTAATGGGGTACAGCCAGAGCAGGTATTGGTCTGCAAGATTATGTTTAATAAGGTATTGCACCAGCTTGTAGCTGCCATAAACTATAATATCCTTGCCGGGCTGTTGTTTTAGTTTAACAATTTCGCGATGGATATTTTTTTTAATAACCTGCGAGTTGGCCCAGGGCAGATCCTTCAAAGTTGTTGAGCATACAACTTTACGATAACTGTTCATCATTTCGGCATAGGCCAGGTCCTCGCGCGATAGCGAAAAAGCGGTACTTACAGCGGGCCAGTAGCTGGCCATGGCGCTGTAAGTATTCCGCCCTAATAATATGGTATCGGCATTGTTTAACTGTTCGGCCAGTACCTGGCTCATATCGTTGGTCCAATTTTGCAGGTGCCAGTCCAACTCACCATCCGGCCCTGCCATAAAGCCATCAACAGTAATGTTCATTGATATAATTATCCGCCGCATGCTACCCCCGCCTGTTTATAATAACTTAAGCTTGTTTGGTTAATGCCAGTTTTTTATGATAATAGATATAAGCAGCCGCCGCCAATGCAACAAAAATTAATGTACCATACCATGGCCCTTCAGGGTTAGGTATGCAGTAAAGTGAGTAAGTTGCTGCTATCAAATCGAAAGTTAAGCCGGCATAGGCCCATTCTTTGATCCTTGGGAAACCGGGGATAAGGATAGCAATGGCACCCAGCATTTTAGCCACGCCCAAAAAAGGAATAAAATAAAGCGGGTAGCCCATAATTTCATGCATCCCGTGGATGGTGGCTTTAGCGCCAAGTACACCCGGTAAGCCCGAGCCAAACATTACAATCGCAAAAAGGATATTGAATACCCAGTATAAAATTTTTGTAGTTTTCATGATGTTGTGAGTTTAGTTTTTTTAATTAATTGATTAACGATACAAATGTATAGTGGCAAAATAAGTTGGGTAGTGTGAAGTTGAGACATTGTTAGGGGTGATTTGAGACATAGTGCTTTTTCTTCGTTCGCTTTTATTAGATTTGAACTATAGTACCTCAAGATAAGCCGGTTACTGTAATAAAATAAATGAAACACATATCCATATTAGTGCCCTACGATGCTGTTCCGGCAGCTATTGTTGACCCTCGGTATATGTTTACCGCCGTTAACCAGTTTTTGATTGATGCAGGTAAAGAACCGGCATTTGATGTACAATTAGTAGGCCTTGCACAGCAGGTGCAGTTAGTTAATAATGCTTTTGCCGTAAATACTGATAAGCTGTGCAGCGACATTGTTAAAACCGATATGGTGATCATCCCCGCGTTGGCGGGCGACATGAAAGTCAGTTTAGAACTCAATAAGGAATTGGTGCCATGGATAATTAAACAGTATGAAAACGGGGCAGAGATCACTTCATTATGCCTGGGCGCTTTCCTGTTGGCCCAAACGGGTTTGCTTAATGGTAAGGAATGCTCAACGCACTGGCTTTTTGCAAATAGCTTCAGGGAAATGTTTCCGGATGTGATATTGACAGACGGCAGTATCATAACAGAAGGCGACCGGTTAAACTCAAGTGGCGGTGCCGCCTCATACTGGAACATGCTGCTGCGGATCATAGAGCGGTATGCCGGGCGTGAAATGGCTATCAGGGCGTCAAAGTTTTTCGCTATTGAGATTGACCGGAAGAGCCAATCGCCGTTTATTATGTTTAACGGGCAGAAAAAACACGAGGATGAACCTATTAAGAAAGCGCAGGAATTTATTGAAGAGAACCTTGCCGAAAAGATATCTATCGAAGACCTGGCTACCCGTTTTGCTATCGGGCGCCGTCATTTTATCCGCCGGTTTAAAAAAGCCACTAATAACACCCCGGCCGAATATATCCAGCGCGTTAAAATAGAAGCTGCCAAAAAACATCTCGAAAATACCCCCAAAAACATCAACGAGGTAATGTATGATGTTGGCTATACCGATGTTAAAACCTTCAGGACCGTATTTAAAAAGATAACCGGTTTGTCGCCAATTGATTATAAGCATAGATATAACCGGGACGGCGCCGGTAATTAGCACATAGTACCTGTTTCTATTTTTTCTGAAGATCCCCCCGGAACTGCACAATATTAGTGTCAGGCCAATCCGCTGAGTTTTAATTTTTAACCACAATTTACAGATGGGTATCCCACCCATGCCTGATTTTAATTGCCAATATAGTAATACATCAAATTGCTTCTTCGGAACATTGAATTAATCAATAAGTAATTAAGGTTAACTATCAGCAGATAAGTAAAATAAATATTATTATAAATTAATAAAAACCACTATTAAAGAAATTTGTTAGACAAACACAGATAGGCCGATTTTATCTGTAGAGCAAATATTTTTTATTTCAGTTGTTGTTGTTTCCTATGGGATAACTGTGTAATTGTTAAAATTTAGCTGCGTAAACCAGTAGCAGTACTTGCTCGCCCAATAATAATAAACCAGAGTACCAATCAATTAATCCCCAATTAATTAAACTATTTAAACCAACCGGTTGATCGGCTTTCGCGCAACTATAGCTTTTTTATCCGGTTGTTTACAGCACTTAACTTAAGGTATGCCTTATCAATGGCCGGGTTATGTGCTTGTGTTAAATAATATCCCCTTTAGGCTTAAATGGTACGTGCCATTGGGGTAATAATAAGCTAATTAGTTTTAACCAGTATAAATATTTATTTAATAAACCACCTGTTAGCCAATGAATTAAATCAGTCTGCCACATCAGTTAAAGTCAATCATTATTCTATTTATGTTTAATTAAAACCTATTATGAAACAAAATTTTATAAAGAAGATTCCCAGTGCAAAGCCCCGGTATTTGGGTAGTATTATTCTTTTATTTATTGCAAGCTTAAGCTTTGCTAAAAATCACCATGGTAATGCTAATACCACCAAATTAGCGGCTGTTAAAAATGTCGCGCCCATAACCGTAAAAGGAAAAGTAACAGATGCCACAACCGGCGAAGCCTTGATAGGTGTATCTGTAAAAATTAAAGAAACCGGCGAAGGGGTTGCTACCGATGCCAACGGTAATTACTCTATCAGTGCAGAACCAACGGCAACTCTTGTTTTCTCCTATCTGGGGTATCAACCACAGGAAGTTTCCATTCAAAGCAAAACAACTATCGACATTAAACTGGCAGCCGTCAACAAGGCGCTGAACGAAGTAGTAGTTATTGGTTACGGTACAGCTAAAAAAGTTTCTTTGACAGGTGCTGTTGATAGGGTAAGCGGATCAACAGCAGTTGACGGGCGCCCTGTTACCAGTGCTATCCAGGCTTTACAAGGCGAGTCGCCTAACCTGATTATTCAACAAAAAGGTAACGATCCAACCAGTCAGGGAGGAAACTTTAATGTGAATATTCGTGGTACCGGTACTACCGGTAATAATGATCCATTAGTAGTTATTGACGGTATTATAGGTGGTGATATTAATACTCTTAACCCGAATGATATCGACAATATTTCCGTATTAAAAGATGCAGGATCGGCAGCTATCTACGGTTCGCGTTCGGCAAATGGTGTTATCCTGGTTACCACCAAAAAAGGTAAATTAAACAGTCCGCCAAAAGTAACTTATAATGGTATTTATGGTGTACAGACGCCTAAAATTCAATTTCATCCGGTTGATGCATGGGTAAATGCCGAAGACAAAAACATGTCGTTAGCCAATTCGGGCAGGCCACCGCAATATAGCCAGAGGCAAATTGACTCGATAAAAGCCGCCGGCAATGGCGACTGGCGGTTAGAAACCATTTTACACAATGCCCCGCAAACCAATCAAAACGTATCTATCAGTGGTGGCTCGGCAACTAATACTTACCTGATGTCATTTGGTTATTTTGACCAACGCAGTTTTTTGGAGCAAAGCTTAATTAACGGTAATTATGGTATCAGACGGTTTAACTTTCGTTTAAACGAAACTGCCACATTGGGCAAATTTAACACCGCGTGGAACTTAACCTATGCAAAAACGCAAACCAATAATCCATATAACGATGTTATTGGCGATGCTTTACGCGCACCGTTAACCGACAGTTTCCAGGATGCACAGGGCCGTTACATAACGGGTTTTGTTACCAGTAACCCGCTTTATTTGTTAAGAAACGGTGGTTTCATTTACAACAACAACGATGAGATAAATGGCAGCTTCACTGCGGGTTATCATATTACACCTTCATTCCAGATCAGGGCGGTGTTTGGTGGTACTGTTAAATCAAATTCGCAATTGCAACGCGGCGTGCATTTGCAATATTATCCGTCGGGCGAGTCAAACACCGATTCGCCAACCGCAAATATTGATTCAAAATCACTGGCCACCAATACCAACTTAATTGGCGAGTATACCAAAACACTGGGTAAACACGATATCAATGTTTTGGTTGGTTTAGCTAATGAATCATACATAAATGAAGGTAACGAAATTCGTAAAACATTAACCGACTCATTATTGGGAGGAATAACCAATACCACGCTGGTTGATAAAGGTGCTTCAATTAACTCTGTTTCCAATACACAGGAAACCACGTTGAACTCTGTTTTCGGACGTTTTTCTTATTCATACAATAACAAATATTACGTGGATGGAACGTTCAGAGCGGATGAGTCGTCTAACTTTCCGAAAGATGGCCGTTGGGGATTCTTCCCGTCAATAGGTGCTTCATGGCGTATGACCGAGGAAGATTTTATGAAAGATTACAAGGACCGTTATGGTGATTTAAGGTTGCATGCCAACTACGGTATTTTAGGTAATCAAAATGTGGCAGCTTATCAATATACCACTAATTACCTGATTAACTCGACGCCTGCATACGCTTTTAATAATAACCCTGCGGCCGGTTATACAGAATATCTTGCAAACCCTGGTTTAACCTGGGAAAAAGCCGCGACCTTTGATATAGGTGCTGATTTAAGCTTCTTTAAAGGTAAATTATTGATAGATGCTGATTACTATAATAAGATAACCAGTGATATATTGGCGCCCCGTCAGGATATCCCATCCATATATGGCGGCAATACCGTAAATAATAACAGCCTGTTCACCGCGATAGTTCCAACCTATAATATATCAAAGGTACAAGACAGGGGCTGGGAGGTAAAAATAGCCTATAATACCAGGGGCGAGTTATTTAGCCATAACATTACTTTCAGTATATCAAATGCTACCAGTAAATTATTGGCGTATAGCTTTAACCAAACAGAGAACGTTTTCCAACGCGAGGAGTTTGAGTTTGTCAGGCGCGTAGGTTATCCAATCACAGTTTACCAGGGATACAAAACAAATGGTTTGTATCAAACACAGGCCGAAGTTGATTCTTATCCGCACTTTGCCAATTATAGCACCTCTGACCTGGCCCCGGGCGACTGGAAATTTGTGGATAAAAATGGCGATGGTAAGATCGATGCCAGTGATAAATTTATCCTGGGCGACCCATTCCCTCACTATACTTTTGGGTTAAATTATAATGTCACCTTCAAAAATTTTGACGCTACTATATTTATACAAGGTGTGTTAAAAAGACAAGAGTTAATTCGTGGTGAGTTAATTGAACCTTACCACTTCAGTAACTATGGTGGTACTGTATATGATAGCTCAAGTGATTTCTGGACCCCGCAAAATACCGGTGCCAAATATCCACGCCTGGCTGAAAACGGAACCCCTGCAAACAACAACAACTTTCGTACAGGGTCAGACATGTATTTGTTTAACGCGGCTTATGGCAGGTTAAAAAATGTGCAAATAGGCTATACGTTTCCAACGGCGATGCTAAGTAAAGTAAGCATCCAAAAGGCAAGGATCTATTTCACTGCGCAGAATCTGTTAACCATATCGCCATTAAAGTTTACTGATCCTGAGGGAACAGAATTTGGCAATAACCTGGATAATACCGTCGGCGCTGATACACCAAGAGGGTATCCGTTGGCCAAATTTTACGGTTTAGGTTTAGACTTAACTTTTTAACAATTAAAAATTAAAATCATGCGTTTAAGTTTTATAAATAGATCAAGTATCATCATCATATTTATTACTGCAGCTTTTGCAGGCTGTAAAAAGATTGACCTTACTCCGAGAGACAGGTACACTGATGATGAATTTTGGAAGATCAGCGCTAATGCAAACGTCGCGCTCGACAATTGCTATAATCAGCAGATAAGCGGCGGCTATCCTAATTCAAGTTCGGCTTCGCAGGCTTATTTTTATAACGAGGCCCTGTCTGATAACGCGTACTGCCCGCTGGATGTAAACGTAGGCACGCCGACAGAAATATCAAGCGGTAATGATGCCAACTTTAACCCCGGTATAAACCGTGTAAAATACGAGTGGGGCAGTTACTACGCCAATATCAGGTCATGTAACCTGTTTTTAGAAAACATCGACAGAAATTCTTCATTAGGGGCACCGCTCATTACCCGGATGAAAGCCGAAGCCCGTTACCTCCGCGCACAAGCTTTATTCAGGCTGACCAATTTTTATGGTGACGTGCCATTGGTTACACATGTATTGAGTATCGACGAATCTAAATCAATTAAAAGAACGCCTAAAGCAGATGTTGTAACTTTTATATTAAATGAATTGGATTCGTGCGCCGCGATATTGCCTACCCGCGATGCACAGGCAGCTAATGACCGGGGCCGCATAACCAAAGGTGCCGCGCTGGCCATGAAAGCAAGGGTATTGTTGTACAACAGTCGCTGGGCAGAATGCTCTGCTGTATGTGAGGACCTGATGAATAACCAGGGAACAAACGGTACGTACGCGCTGGTGCCTAAATTTCCGGATATTTTTGCTGCCAATAATAAATATAACTCAGAAGTTATAGCTGATCTGGAATATGAAGCCCCGGACCGCGTCTGGACAGACTGGGGAGATTTTGGTCCGTTTTATACCGGGCCCAATGCAACTGCGTCCACCAACAGCAATTTAGTGCCAACCCAGGACCTGGTTGAAAGTTACCTGACGCTGGATGGCAAGGCTATAACTGATCCGGGTTCAGGCTATGATGAAAACAATCAATATGTAAACCGCGATCCACGCTTGGGATACACAGTAGTTTATAATGGCTATCAATGGCTAAACAACCTGGGCGGCACGCAAACAATTTACATTAAACCGGGTACTACTCCAAGCGGTGGGATCACTAAAAATGAGTATAACAACTCAACCGGTAACTTTACCAGTTCAGGCTATTTCTGGCGTAAATATTATGATCCAACCGCGGTTGGTGGTACGTTCCAATTTGGCGAGAACATTATCATCACGCGCTGGGCCGAAGTATTATTGATGGAAGCAGAAGCCAAGACAGAATTGGGACAAATGACCGCCGCAGTTTGGGATGCGACCATTAAACCTTTACGCGTAAGGGCCGGCTTTACCAATCCGCTGGCGTTAAACTATCCGGGCAACACTTCTATGAGCATGCTTGACCAGGTTAGAAACGAGCGCAGAAGCGAATTGGCATTTGAGTCATTACGTTATGACGATATAAAACGCTGGAAAATTGCCCAAACGGTGTTAAACCACCCGGTAGGTAATGAGGTGCGTGGTGCTAAATTTGCCGCTAACAGTACGGCCTACATTAAACTGGTAGTAAGGCTCTTTAACCCGGCAAAGCATTATTTGTGGCCGGTACCAACAGAGAGTTTACAAACAGATCCGTCCCTGCTTCCGCAGAATCCGGGTTGGTAATTAATTTGATATTATTTGTAAAAGGCCGTCTTGTAAGTAATTACGAGACGGCCTTTTTTAGGTTAAGGAAAAATAATATTGAACACTGAATAATGAATATCCAACTCCGAAGTTTTTTCACTTCATTATTCGATATTCAGCATTCGGTGTTCGATATTGAATGTTTTTAATCTTTACAAACGTAACTTAATGAGATTGCCAGTGGCGGTAACGTTTGCATAAAAATCAATTAAAAAGTCATTGAAAAAATTTACTTTTAAAGCCGATACCAAATGAATCCGCTAAATGCAATTGCGTGACAGGACAGCAGTTGCATGATAACCCAACAAATTAACTATTAAGTGATAATTATGAACAAAGTCTTATTTAAGAAAGAAGTTGTAACACTGTTATTGATCCTTATTTTTAGCCATAAAATAAGCTTCAGCCAGCAAACAGTACCGTTAGGCAGTAATTTTTCGCCGACAGATACCGCTACTGTACCTAAAGAAATTGAAGATCCCGAAAATATCGGCATAAATAAAGAGGCAGACCATGCTACTTTAATGCCTTACAGCAATTTGATTGAAGCATTGAAGGCTAACCGCCGTGCATCATCATTAGCTATCAGCTTAAATGGCATGTGGAAGTTTAATTGGGTAGACTGGCCGCAAAAACGCCCGGTTAACTTCTACAAGACAAATTATGATGTGTCAAAATGGAAAGACATAAAAGTGCCATCATCTTTCCAGGTGCAAGGTTACGGAACACCCGATTACAGCAATTTTACGCTGATCTTCGATAGCGATTACCCAAGGGTAATGACCGAGCCTACCAATAAAAAATATACTACCGTGCACGAACGTAACCCGGTAGGCAGCTACCGCCGGGATTTCGACGTACCTGCAAACTGGAACGGTCGCCGCATATTTATCACCTTTGATGGGGTAGATGCCGGTTTCTTTATCTGGGTAAACGGTAAAAAAGTAGGTTACAGCGTAAACAGCCGTAACGCTGCCGAGTTCGACCTGACCAAATATGTGCATCCCGGTAAAAATATGCTGGCTGTAGAGGTTTACCGTTTTGTATCGGGCAGTTATTTAGAAAACCAGGATATGTGGCGCCTGAGCGGCATCTTCAGAAATGTAACTTTATGGAGCGCTCCGCAAGAACATATCCGCGATTTCTTTATCAAAACCAAACTGGATAAACAATACAAGGATGCGGATCTTAATGTATCTACAAAAGTTAAAAACTACGGTGGTAAAGCAGTACCTGCCCGTCAGATCATGGTAAAACTGTACAATGGTACAGTTGCCGTACCGGGTGCCGAGGTTAAAAAAGCTGTGCCCGCGTTAAAACCGGGCGAAGAGGTAACTATAGAAACCAGTTTCCACGTAAATAACCCGCAAAAATGGACCGCCGAAACACCTAAGCTATATACCACGGTAATCACTTTAAATAGTGGCGGCAATGCTGTAGAAACTATGTCGGCGCGTACCGGTTTCCGCGAGATAGAAATTAAAGGCAGATTGTTCCTGGTTAATGGCACGCCGATAAAATTAAAAGGGGTTAACCGACATGAGAACTGGCCCGATGATGGGCACGCGATTACCGAGGAGCAAATGGTAAGGGATATTGTATTGATCAAACAAACTAACAGCAATCACGTGCGTACCTGCCACTACTCTGACGACCCGCGCTGGTATGAATTATGCGACGAGTACGGTATTTATTTAGTAGCCGAAGCAAACGTGGAGTGCCACGCGCAGCAAAACCAATTTAATGAAGAGCCGACTATTAAAGCGGCCATCATTGAGCGTAACGTGGCTAATGTCGAGAATTTTAAAAACCACCCGGCGGTTGTTATCTGGTCGTTAGGTAACGAGTGCGGCCGGGGAGGGTCAAATTTCAGGGCGGCTCTTAAAGCCATAAAAGCAATTGACGACAGGCCAACCCACTACGAAGGATTTGGTATTGGCGACGATAAAAATCCGGCAGATATTGACAGCCAGATGTACACCGGCTTAGACGGGGTTGAAGAACATGCCAAAGATGATAAACTGACCAAGCCGTATTATTTATGTGAATATGCGCATGCCATGTTCAACTCGATGGGCTCAGTTGATCTTTATAATGATCTATTTGACAAATATCCTAATTTATTAGGCGGCGCGATATGGGAGTGGCAGGATCAGGGTATCTACAATAACCGCGACCCTAAGCATCCTATCACCGCATTTGGCGGCGGCTTTGGCGAATATCCTACCGATCACTACTTTATCCATAAAGGTGTCGTTTTTTCAGACAGGTCGCCTAAACCGCATTTCCCTGAGTTGAAACATGCTTACCAATGGATCACCATTAAAGCTAAAGACTTAGACAAAAAGCAATTTACTATTAAAAACCGTTACCAGTTTATCAACCTTAACAGCTTAACCGCTAAATGGGAGATAAGCGAAAACGGAACTACCATATCAACAGGCCCGCTCAATGTTGGCCTGATCAATCCGGGACAAGAAAAGGATATCACTTTACCATATGTGATTACCCCTAAACCGGGCGCCGAGTATTTTGTAAGGATCTCGTTCGATTTAAGTACAGATAAACTTTGGGCTAAAAAAGGCTTTGAAGTTGCCGAGCAGCAATTTGAATTGCATACCCCGGTGCCTGCCATACCAGGCCAGTCGCAAGGTGATAAGCTGAGCCTGAATGATTCAAAAAGCACCATCAAAGTAAAAGGCGTTGATTTTAGCCTTGAGTTTGATAAGACCAAAGGTACCTTCACCAAAATGGAAAAAGGCGGTGATAACGTATTGCAGGAAAATGGCGGCCCGATGCTGCACCTATGGCGCGCGCCGCACCAGATAGACGATATGTGGGCATACCGCGACTGGGTTAAATACGGCCTGAAAGATTTAAGCTGGGCTGTTGATGAGGTAAAAAGCACCCAGGTTGCCAAAAACATAGTGCAAATAAACGCAAACTTAACAGGTACCGGCAAAGAGGGATTTGTAGTGCACCATAAAGCGGTTTATACCATTAACGGCAACGGCGAGATCAAAGCGGATAATAATGTAGACTTTAATGCAGACACAAAACTGGTGTTGGCCAGGATTGGCGTACGCATGTTCCTGAATAAAGACCTGGATCAGTTTGATTACCTGGGCCGTGGCCCGATGGAAAATTATGGCGACCGGAAGAAAGGATCAGACATTGGGCATTACGCAAGCAGCGTGGTTAAACAAATGACCGGCTATGAAAAACCAATGGATCAGGGTAATCACGAAGATGTTCGCTGGGCCAACCTTACATCAGCAAAAGGTACCGGCGTAAGCATTAAGCAGGTTGACTCCGTATTCCAGGTAGAGGCATTGCCTTACAGTGATGAAGATATGGACAAGACAGAGTATAAAATAGACTTGCCAAAAAGTAAAGGCACAGTGTTAAACATCAGCCACAAAACATTGGGTGTTGGCTCAAACGGCTGCGGCCCAAAACCTTTAGAACCTTACAGGGTTTACGCTAACGCTACAAGCTTTAGCTACAAGATTGAGTTGACTAAAAAGAAATAGCGTTTGCTTATAACGTTTTGTTTTAATTGAAACGTTGTATATACAACTTGCCGGAACAGAAAAGGGCGCCATTGGCGTCCTTTCCGTTTATATGACTTCGTAATTATATTACAATATACTATCTTTAAAAACCAAACGTGCAATCACACGCCCGGACAAACCTGTTTATATTATAAGTTTTACTAACCCTGACTTAAACAATGTTACGTAAAAAACTGATCGTTATTTTGCTTTTATTGCCGGCAATAACTGCATTTAGCCAGAAAAAAATAGTGCCCACCCCGCAATGGAGGCCGAAATATCATTTTACCCCCGAAAAAAATTGGACGAACGATCCTAACGGTTTGCTATTCTTAAATGGCGAGTTCCAATTATACTATCAGCATAACCCGTTCGAAAATAAATGGGGCCACATGAGCTGGGGGCATGCCACCAGTAAGGACCTGATCCAATGGAATTACCTGCCGGTTGCTATCCCCGAAGTGGTTACCAAAGATACTACCACCTGGATCTATTCAGGTTCGGCAGTTGTGGATAAAAATAACACCAGCGGTTTCGGAACAACTGACAAACCGCCGATAGTAGCCATTTTCACCGCCGACCAGCCCAAGCAACAAAAAGAGTCGCAGTTTATTGCTTACAGCAATGATAACGGCATGAGCTATAAAATGTATAGCCATAACCCGGTTATCGATCTGAATATGCACGATTTCAGGGATCCTAATGTATTTTGGCACGAAGCAAGCAAGCAATGGATCATGACCGTATCCATGGTTAATGAGCACATGGTGCGTTTCTACGGCTCAAAGGACCTGAAAGAGTGGACAAAACTAAGCGACTTCGGCCCGGCAGGTTATACCAAAAATGGCTGGGAATGCCCGTCGTTATTGCCGTTAACGGTTGATGACGACCCTAAAAAGATCAAATGGGCATTGCTTGTATCGTCAGGCGGCGACCATGGCCCGCTGATCCAATATTTTGTAGGCGATTTTGACGGCACTACTTTTAAGGACGATAACGATGGCAAAAAAGTATTTCCTGTTGACTACGGCGACGCCTTTTACGCAGCGATAGCCTGGCGCGATGCACCGCAAAACAAAAAGATCTTATTAGGCTGGATCCAGGATGGCCGCAAAGAAACTTATCCGTGGAAAGGGCAGATGTCTATCCCGCATGACCTGTCATTGCGCACTACCGAAAACGGTTTAAGATTAAGACAGTTGCCATCATCCATCGTTACCCAAAATCTTTCAAAGTACGCGACGGGAAAAACGTTACTTAAAAAGAATTTAAAAATTGAAGATACCCGCATCAGCCTGAACAAAGAAAGGCCGTTTGCCGGTAACTCATATTGGATAGACGCCGAGTTTGATGTGAGCAAAGCAAAAAAGGCAGGGTTTTATATTGTTGAGAATCCCGATGTTACCAAGAACATCATCATAGGTTACGACGCTGATAAGAAGCAATTATATGTTGATTGCGGCAACGCGGAAGCGGGTAATAAATCGCGCGAAAACCTGATCCAGGCTGCACCAATGAAAGACGAAAACGGTATTGTTAAGATCCAGGTATTGGTTGATAACTCATCGCTTGAAGTGTTTGGCAATGACGGCGAGAAAGTGATCTCCACCATGATCTACCCCGATGCAAATGCAACCTCACTGTGGGTATTTACAGAAGGTAAATCGGTACTGAAAAATTTAAAGCTGTGGGATTTTAGCCAGAAATAATTTTAGTAAAGAACAGCCTCTAATATCAGGCCTTTGTGAATCTCCGCGTCTTCTCTGCATCTCTGTGGTTTATTTTACCGCAGAGATACAGAGAAGGCACAAAGTTGTCGCAGAGAGTTATGGCACAAATAAATTCTGTTGGCTTTAATTAAGTTTCGTTCACTTCAATTTTTTGATCCACATATTTCTAACCCGGATTTTGGTGATAGATTCGATCTCTATCCCGATATAACCCGCTTGGTTATTTGACGATTTAGGGTCGTCATCTATCATCACCGCCATAACCTGCCCGTTGATGATATGGATACAAACGCCACCACGGGCTATTACGGTGTACTGGTTCCAGTCGTCCTTTTTTACAAATTTGGCCAGGTCCATAATATCGCCGATATTACCCATCAGGCGTTTTGATTTGGTGCTGAACCCTTCGACCACCTGCCCGCGCCAGGCCAGGATGCGCATAGGTGTATTTTCTGAATAAAATTGCCCTGTCCAGTATTTAGCCGATGGCCAGAAATCCGCTTGCGGGCCGGTCATCATCCAGTTTAAATTAACCGGGCCAACGTTGGCCGTTACGTTATCAGCAATAGGGATCCGCCACGGAACGCCAGTTTGACTACGATATTGAATGCCGCTGCCGCCCTCGCCGTCAACCTTGATCTCGAATTTCAAAGTGAAATCTTTGGCTTTCATCCCCCGGTAAACCAAATAGCTGTTACCGCTCGGGTTCTTTTCGTTCGATTCGCCTACTATCGCGCCGTCCTCTACCCGCCAGAATTTCAAGTTGCCGTCCCAATCCTTTAAGGTCGATCCGTCAAATAAAGAAACATAACCCTCATGATCATTAAAATCTAATGGTGCAGGTTGCGTAAACGGGTCATTATAATACTTTGGTTTTGCCGGCTTTTTTTGTGCCGATACGGTTGTCGCGGCAGCAAGCAGGCAAAGCATAATGGTGTATTTTGTTTTCATATCATTATTGCTTTATATCAGCCAAATTCAAAACTATAGTATTCATCTGCGGCTTCAACCGCAATATGGAACCGTTATCCGGTTTCGAGAAGTTCCCTTTAAGGGCTTTTAACGCGTAGTTGGTATCCTCAAACTTACAAGTCAATGCTGTAGAGCCAATATTTTCGAACGGCAATTTGGCGCCTGGTGTGGCGTGCAGGTCAAAGTACCAGTCTGTTTTGGTTTTACTGATTAGGTTCATTTTGATCTGGCTTTCGGTCAGGTCAATTTCAAGCGAGCCTTTTATGGTAGTTAATGGCCATGAAATATGCAGCGCGCCGGCTTTGGTTTTGCTAAATTTAGGATCACCGCCTTCCAGCAAAACTTCCTTGCCGTCAATCGTGGCTTTAATGCGTAAACCGGCTAAGTCGTTGGGTTTGCTCCAAATATAGCCATCAACAATCGGCAGCGTAAAAAACACGCACTCGTTTGATGTTACCGGCTGTGTTTCATAAATGGATGGGAACTTTTCATCAAATAAGTGAATATCACGAATCCGCAGGTTATTATGCTCCCAAAGGATATTGATACGGTAAAAGCGGCTGTTGTACCAGGCCGTTTTCAGGTCGCTGCCCTCAATGTCTTTGCTCACCGTAAATGATGTAGGGGGCGTTACCTTAAAATTCTTTTTGAACCACGTGCCCGATTGCTCCATGGTTTCAACCTTCACCTTATGCTCGTTACGCAATTTGGCTATTAAAGGCATCTGGATCTCGAAGCCTTTTTTCATGGCATCCCAGGTAAATGAGTTTTCCTGCCCCGCCTGGGTATAATTAAAGTTGACAGAATTATCGTCCGTAAAAGCTTTAAAGAACCACTTAACCCAACCCTCGTCGCCACCGCCGAAATTATAAACAGGCTCAAGCGTAATAACCCCCTGGCGGGATGAGCTGATACCGGTATCGTACTGCCGCACAGGGTCGCTGCCCAACATCCTGAAAATAGGTACGGGGATCTGCTGATCGGCATGTTGCGCCGGCATGTACGAGTTGATCTTGCTTGGATAATAAGCCTGGTTCCAGTAGCCGCCCCATAAGGTATAGCCATCGGTGCCATATTGGTCCTTACAGTTGGCGGATGCTACGATGTGATACTTCTGGTACATATAATTTAAACTGTACGCGTCAATAAACCACGACGCCACAGATTTTGGATAATAACCAAACGCTTTTTTAAAGTCCCTGAAATAAACATCAATGATCTTCTCGCGTTCGGCGGGGGTATAACCGGTAGAAAAGCCAATGTTAGCGCGCCAGTCCCACGGGTAACGGCCGCGCCATTTCATGCCGGCGTTTTCAACCAGTGGCTGCGGAATTTCCCACCAGGCGCCAATTTCAAAGCTGCCTTTGGGTAAGCCGGCTAATAAGGTTTGGTAACGTTTATCCATCAGGGCATCGTATTGTAAAAGGAAGGTGCCGCCCAAATGATATTTCTTCATGATCTCAACCTGCTTTACTACGGTCTGGTACAAAACGTCTTCGGTTATCTTTTCATCGCGCGGCTCAAGCAGGCGGATAAAGTTTACGATGTTGACGATTTTGGGGGCGGGTTGTATGGTTTTAACGCCTTGTGCCGATGCGAAAAGGCTACCCAGGCACAATAGTCCCGTCAGCAGGGTTTTGCCGATCTTGTTAATGTTTTTGATCATAAGTGCAGCGATGAATTGCTAAGTATATAACTTGGATAAACAAACATAATATAAGTTGACTGGTCTACTGTCCTGTACTGTCTTAAAGGTCAATAATAGTCAACCCTCTTTCTGCCGCAGGCGAGAGAGGGTCGCGCTCGCAGAGCCGCGGGGTGAGTCGACGGCGCGCGTTATTATCCGGCAGCGGTGGACTCACCCGATCATCGATTCGCTTGATCACCCTCTCTTCCGCAAGCGGCAAAGAGGGTTTTCTTATATTAATCTTTTACCATAGTGCGCACTTAACTATATTAGCAGACCAATTAACACAATAATTAATTCACGATGAAAACAATAAAAAATATAATATTGACCGGGGCAATGTGCGCGTTGGCCGTATTTTCAGTAAACGCGCAGTCTAAAACCGCGGTGACGGAAAAGATCTGGTCGGCTGCCAAAGCTAACCAATGGTACAGCCAGCACCCCTGGATAGCCGGGGCTAACTTTATACCCAGCAACGCTATCAATCAATTAGAAATGTGGCAGGCCGATACGTTCGATTTGAAAACTATCGACCGCGAGCTGGGCTACGCTGAAGGTATTGGCTTTAATACCATGCGTGTATTTTTACATAGCGTGGCTTACATGCAGGACCCAAAAGGTTTTAAATCGCGCGTTGCCGAGTTTTTGGCTGTTGCCGATAAACACCACATTCAGCCTATCCTGGTGTTTTTTGATGATTGCTGGAACTCCGACCCGAAACCGGGTAAACAACCCGCGGTTAAAACAGGTGTACACAATTCCGGCTGGATGCAGGACCCGGGTGTGCCCGCGCTTAAGGACCCTAAAGAAATGGCGGTACTGGAACATTACGTAAAAGACGTATTGACCACTTTCGCGCACGACAAACGTATTTTATTGTGGGACCTGTTTAACGAGCCGGGCAACAGCGGCAAAAAGGAATCGTCATTGCCTTTGCTGCAAAATGTATTTGCCTGGGCACATGAAGTGCGTCCTGATCAGCCGGTATCAGCAGGTTTGTGGGATTGGACATTTGAGAAGTTAAACGCTTACCAGGTTCAAAACTCAGACGTGATCACCTATCACAATTACGACGAAGAAGCGGCGCACCTGCGCGTAGTGCAACTGTTAAAAACACATGGCAAACCGTTGATCTGCACCGAATACATGGCCCGCCCGCGTAACAGTACTTTCGGCACGGTAATGCCGATGCTGAAACGCGAACATGTAGGCGCCATTAACTGGGGCTTTGTAATGGGTAAAACCAATACCATTTATGCCTGGGATACCCCAATGCCCGGCGGCGAAGAACCTAAATTATGGTTCCACGATATTTTCCGCCAGGATGGTACGCCGTATAAAGTTGAAGAAACTGATCTGATTAAGAAATTGACATCGGAGAAATAAATACGATCCGTGGGTTTACCTGATGGCACTTCTTGCGCGACCCTCTTTTTGCTTTGGTGGAAAGAGGGTTGATTAGTCTTTATAGCGCTTCGGCCTGCGCGGTTCCCCTCTTGAGAGGGGTGGAGGGGTGTGTCCTGTCGCACGTATAACACACCCCTGCAACCTCTCGGGCTGGCCCGCCCCCTCTCAAGAGGGGAACTTAAAAGGTTGGCGCAAATATGCAGCGATGGCCAGTGAGGATGCGTACTTGTGTCTCAATAAACTTTTGGATAGAGGCACAAGTAGCCCTGCACTATTGCCAACCCGACATACTCCAGCAAGGGAAATGGTTTTCGTTTTCTATTGTTATATTTGGCATATCACAATTCCTAAATCAAATGAAATTACAATTTAAAAAGACCTTGAATTTTTTACCAAAAAACTTAATTTTAACCAACATCCTTCTTGTTTTTAACTTATGTGCGTATGCACAAATGGATACGGTGTTTTCTAATAATCAGAAAATACCTTGTTCAGTTAAAGAAGTAACTCCAGATGCTGTTAAGTATACTTTTCCCGGAGAGGATATTATTAATACAGTTTACAAAAATACCGTTCAGAAAATAGTATTTAAAAATGGTAGAATTCAAACGTTCGCAGAAGCAACATCTTACAAATTGGTTCAAAATGTTAGGGATTACAATAATGTAACAATTACATCGGTTGAAAATGAAGTTAAAGGGCTTTACAAATTAAATGACGTTAGTTCTAAATCAAAAGGAACTACAGTGTATTCAAGTCAAGAGCGGGTTAAAGATAGGGCATACAGAAAAATAAAAATTCAAGCGGCTATGTTTGGCGGAAACATTGTTTTGTTAACCAACCAGCGAACTGAAGGGAATAAATATGGCGGGTATTTTTCAAGTAGTTCAACGGCAGAGACAAATCTTACTGGTATAGCATATTCAAATATATTGCCGGACTATGAAAATTTTAAGCGCATAGTTGGCAATAACACAAGCTTCATGGCAATTAAAAGATTTGAATTAGATGCGAGTGGTAGTGATGTATCTGAAGCTGATGTTAAAAAAGCGTTTTCGATTACTAAAATTACCAACGAAAATGGAATAATATTAATTGAGGGAGTGCTGAAAACTGAAGATAATGTTCACGTATTTCAATTAGCAAGTTTTACTAACGATACATTTAGTATAGCGTATAAATATAAGGGAGATGCTTATAACTTTATTATTAAGATATAGCCTAATAGAAAGCAACCTCTAATGATATGTTAATAACCCTGGGGAAAACTGAAACACTTGAATGACTAATTGCATAAGTGCGGCTCCTTTTTGCGAGTCTAACGATAGTGCAATACTGATACCTATAATTGTATTGATTAATATGCCTTTCCAATCGGTTTTGTTTAAAACCTCCACACGTTCCGTTAAGTATAACAGGTGATGTGCTAAAATTTGCTGCTGTGTTTCGTCTGCGTCGAACCTGTCGGTTATAAGGGCTTTCAATTCCAAAAGCGCGATTTTTATACTCTCTTTTTCCTTGATTGTGAAGTTAGATTTATCCTCATAATCAATAGTTGTTATGTCAGAGGCGTTTTGGCGTAATTTATATTCAGCTAAAAGATCAGGAGTATTTACCTCCTCAATATAGTATGTTAAGTCTCTTTTAAGCCAAAGGTCTAATCGTTGAAGAGTTTGTTTAATGTTGTAAGGATTTGCAGGACTATCGAGTGCGAAAACTAAATTAGGCGTAAATTTAACCGAAGCGACCCTAAACAGATCGAAATTGTCCCTTTGTTCAACAACCATGAACTGCATTCTAGGCATAGGTTTATAAGATAAAAGGACACCCTTAAATGGCGTAATAATGTCACTAAAACTATGTTGAGCATTGGGATTAATATTTAAGTTGTCAATTCCAACTTCATGGTTGAGTAACATCTGTAATAGCTCGTTCGTATACTTTTTTAACATGCATTAAATGTAGTAACTTTTGTAGCTATTAACAATTTGCTAATCCCCAGTCTGGCGCGGGTACGCAACGACGGCATGTGGGTTTGTGTACTCGTGCCTAAATAAGTAAATATATTGAGGCAATAAGCATTAAATGTCAAAACAGCATATTAATGAAAAAAATTGTTTTTTACAGCATTTTATTGACGGAAACTGACGCAAATTGCATCAACCGGCGCGGGCATGCAGCGGTGGAAAAGAAACGCTGCGTGCTTATATCCTTAATGGCAAATAGGTAGCAAAAGAGAGTCCTTAGAGCGTTCTTCATATCAACCCAAACATAAATCATGCACCATTTGATTATCAATCGGTTAGCAAAATTTGAACCTAACTTTTACTGACTTAAAAGTTGTTACATTTTGTTTCACTTGTTTTTTGTAAATATTTAATTATCAATATATTAAGTCGAAATCTTGTTTCATTTGTTTCATCTGTTTCACATTTTCGTGAAACAAACTTCGCGTTATTGATACGAGTTGTAACCCAAATAAGCCAGTTTTAAAAGCCCCTCTCCAAAGGAGGGGGGTTGGGGTGAGGCTTCATGACAGTACAGGATGGATTATACTTTGCTTAACATTATGTTTGGTAAACTATAACTTACCATGATTATAGTTAAATTATAAACCAATTAAATTCGTACTTAAATTAGATCTCATGAGCTTAAACAAGGCTGTATTGCTTAAATTCTTTTTTGTTTTCCTGTTGTTTTCCGTGGTTTTTACTGCCGGCAGCAGGGCGCAGGTTACAGCCGTGCCCAACGCGGCCATGACCAATTTTAAATCCATCGAAACCGGGTTTATTACCGTGCCTGACAATATCCAAACCAGCGTGTACTGGTATTGGCTGTCAGACAATATCTCAAAAGAAGGCGTGATCAAAGACTTGGAGGCCATGAAACGGGTAGGCATTAACCGGGCTTTTATCGGTAATATCGGTATCGATGATATGCCCTTTGGTAAAGTAAAGATCTTCACACCCGAGTGGTGGGATATTATCCACACCGCCTTAAAAACAGCGACCCGCTTAAACATCGAAATAGGCCTGTTTAACAGCCCGGGCTGGAGCCAGTCGGGCGGGCCATGGGTTAAGCCGGAGCAGGCTATGCGCTACTTAACCTCGTCACAAACCATGGTGAAAGGGCCATTGGCTTTTAACAAAATGCTGGAGAAGCCTGTCCCTGTATTCCAGGATGTAAAGGTGGTCGCTTACCCTGTCGCTGATGGTTTCGGCCAAAGCATTAGCGATCTGAAACCGATGTTATCGTCCGTGCCGTCGGCTGAGTCATTAAACAACCTAATGGACAATGACGAGTCTACCAACGTAGAGATCCCGCGTGGCGCGCCGTTTGCATTAACCATCAGCGCGGCACAGGCATTTACCGCCCGCAGCATCCTGATCACTCCCGCTCAAGTGGGTTTAAGCTTTGAGGGCGAACTCCAGGCGAAAGTGAACGGCGAGTTTGCAACCATAAAACATTTCTCGGTCGATCGTGGCAATACGGCATTGAACGTTGGCTTTTCGCCTTACGGCCCGGCGGCCATTTCTATCCCGGCTACTACGGCCACGGATTTTAGGGTGGTGTTCAGCCGTGTGTCTGACAACTGCAAGATCGCCGAAATTAAGTTATCGGCTACGCCGATGGTGGAGAACTATATCGAAAAGACAGAAGCTAAAATGTGGCAAACCCCGCACCCGTTTTGGGATGCTTACCAATGGGTGCCACAGCCTGTAGTTGATAATGATAAATATGTGGTCGACCCCAACAAGGTGATCGACATTTCAAAATATATGGCCGCCGATGGCACCTTAAACTGGAACGTCCCTGCCGGAAACTGGATCATTGAACGTACGGGCATGACACCGACCGGCGTTAAAAACTCGCCTGCCACACCTGAAGGTACAGGGTTAGAAACGGATAAAATGAGCACCACGCACATTGCCGCACACTTTAAGGCGTTCTTGGGCGAGATAATGAAACGTATCCCGGCTGAGGATCGTAAGACCTGGAAGGTTACTGTTGAAGACAGCTACGAAACCGGCGGCCAGAACTGGACCGACGAGTTGATCAACGAATTTAAAGAAACCTATCATTACGACCCGGTACCGTTTATCCCGGCAATGCAGGGTAAGGTTGTGGGCAGTGAAGACCAGTCCGACCGTTTTTTATGGGATCTGCGCCGTTTGATTGCTGATGATGTATCTTATAAATATGTGGGTGGCTTACGCGATATCAGCCATAAATATGGTTTGACCACCTGGTTAGAAAACTATGGGCACTGGGGCTATCCCGGCGAGTTCTTGCAGTACGGTGGGCAGTCGGACGAGATAGGCGGCGAGTTTTGGAGCGAAGGCGACCTGGGCGATATTGAAAACAAAGCCGCGTCATCATCCGCGCATATTTATGGTAAAACTAAAGTGTCGGCAGAATCATTTACCGCCGCAGGCGATGCGTTTTCAAGATACCCTGCAATGTTTAAAAAACGCGGCGACCGCTTCTTTACCGAGGGTATTAACAATACTTTACTACACGTTTATATTGAACAACCTAATGACGATAAACTGCCCGGCCTGAACACCTGGTTCGGCGTGGAGTTTAACCGCCTCAATACGTGGTTCTTTGATATGGATATCTTCTTAAAATATTCTAAACGGTGCAACATGCTGCTGCAACAGGGAATCTACGTGGCCGACGTGGCTTACTTTATTGGCGAGGATGCCCCGAAAATGACAGGCGTTGTCGATCCGGCTTTGCCACAGGGATACTCTTTTGATTATATTAATGGCGAGGTGATCAAATCGCGCTTAACGGTAAAAGATGGCAAGCTTACCTTGCCAAACGGCATCAACTACAGCATATTGGTATTACCTAAACTGGAAACCATCCGCCCGGAACTGCTTGAAAAACTAAAAGGCCTGGTAGCACAGGGCGCGGTTATATTAGGGCCGAAACCAAGCCGCTCGCCAAGTTTACAGGGGTATCCGCAGGCTGATAAACAAGTGCAATCACTTGCAGATGAGCTTTGGGGCAAGATAGACGGAACGACAGTAAAGGTTAACCATTATGGCAAGGGAATGGTGCTTTCAGGCATGGATATGCAGCAAGCGCTTGACCTAGTTAAGGTGGCGCCCGATGCCAAAGTAACGCAAAGCGATTCCATCTTGTTTATTCACCGCGCGGCAGATGGCGGGTCGATCTATTTTGTATCCAACCAAAAAACAAAAACGGTAAATATCTCGCCTCAATTCCGGATCAACGGAAAACAGCCTGAGCTATGGAACGCGGTTACCGGCGATATCCGCAGCCTGCCTTCTTATTACCAGGCTAACGGAACAACTACTGTTCCACTAAAACTGGCACCTTATGAGAGCGCTTTCATCGTGTTCAGGAAAGCCGGCGTAAAGAAGGACACCAGCCGATCAAATTATCCGCAGGCAAGCAAAACCATCGCCATAAATAAACCATGGACGGTAAACTTTGACAGCAAAATGCGCGGGCCTTCAAAACCGGTGATATTTGAAACATTGACAGATTGGTCAAAGAGTGATAATGATAGTATTAAATATTACTCGGGTACTGCCTTTTACCATAATAAATTTAATATAGCTACTTTAGCAAAAGGAACCAATTATATCCTTGACCTGGGTTTGGCCCGGGCCATAGCAAAAGTTAAAGTAAACGGCGTTGATGTTGGCGGCGCATGGACACCACCTTACCAACTGGATATCACCCGTGCGTTAAAACCCGGTGCAAATACCATCGAGGTTAAAGTAGTAAATACATGGGTTAACCGTTTAATAGGAGATAGCAAACTGCCTGCCGACCAAAGAAAAGTGTCGGCAATAGTGATGCCTAACATGGGTAAAGGATTAGAGTCGTCAGGGTTATTGGGCCCGGTAAAAATTTCGGTAATAAAATATTGACACAGCTGCGTTAATGAGTATAAACTAAAATTACCATGATATCCATAAAAAGATTGTTGCTGATTGCCGGGCTGTTTGGCTCGGCATTTTTACCTGTTAACGCACAACAAAAAAAGCAACCGGTTGAAAATGTAAACACCATAGGCCACGGCCAGCAGCCGCAGGTTGCCATTGACAACGCCGGAATAATCAGGGTGGCGTACGGAGCGGACGATAAAATATTTTGCGCGACCTCCATTGATCATGGAGAGACATTTTCAACACTGGTTTTAGTGGCAAAGGTAGATGGCATGCACTTGGGCATGGCAAGAGGGCCGCAAATAAGCAGCTCGGCAAATTGTTCCATAATCACCGCTATAAACAAAGCAGGAAACATTTATTGGTTTAAACTCGATAACAGGGTTGCAAAATGGCAGTCTATGGGTTATGTCAATGATCTCAAAAGATCAGCACCCGAAGGTATGATAGCTGTGGGCGCAGATAAAAATGATAGTTTTTACGCAGTATGGCTGGATACCAGGTCGGGCGGAAGGAACCAGGTATGTTTCTCATCATTAGCTGTCAAAACTAATAAATGGTCGCCTAACCGGATAATCTATAAATCACCGGATATGCATGTTTGCGAATGCTGCCGTCCGGGTATCGCGGTGTCAGGAAGTACAGTTGCCATCATGTTCAGAAACTGGGTTAATGGTTCGCGGGATATGTATGTGGTGAGGTCGGCTGACCATGGAAAGTCTTTTTCGGATGCTCAGAAAACGGGTTTAGATACCTGGAAATTAGAAGGCTGCCCGATGGATGGCGGAGGGATTAGGGTAGATCAGTCAAACGCGGTTCAAACCACCTGGCAACGCAAAGGCGATATTTACTTTACACAAGGGACTGATCCTGAAATATATATTGGCAAAGGTAAAACCTGTACCATTACTGGAGCAGGCGCCAAAGTTTTTGTTGCATATCGAAATAATGATACCTTAAAACTGGTTACCTTACCCGGTAAAAAAGCAGCCATTGTAGGCGAAGGGGATTTTATAAAAGCAGTAACGCTAAATAATGGGCAAAACTTTTTGGTTTGGCAACATGATGATCAAATCAGGTACCGGGTGCTATAAATAATGATCGGGAATCCGGTTAGTGCAGAATTGTTTGATTGTGAGAATGGGTTAACTAAAAAAATGGCTGCAGTTGCAGTAATTTCCGGGCAGATGAAAACTAATATTGTGCTGCCGGCTAAAAGTGATGTTATATTGATTGTTGGCGGAAAATGATAAAGAGCATAATTAATTGAGAAAATAATCTGCCGGTTTTGTCCAATTTGACGAACTATGATAGTCATTGTATATTATAATGACTGTATCATGGGTAAATTTGATCATATACACCTGTTTAAAACCAATATCCGCACAAACGAGGATAAAATAAAAATATGCCCGCTGCTTAATAACCGTGAAGAGGTTGAAGAATGGCATATTGATCAGGAAGATGAAGATTGTGTTTTAAGGATAGTTTCTTATTCGCTTGAGAAGCATGCCATTATTTCGCTGGTGAACACCAAAGGGTATTTATGTGTAGAACTTTTGTAATGCCATTTTGAGGTAAGTATAGCGTACTGTTATTTGTAATTCTATTAAAATGGAATTGCCTGTTAGAAAACATATAGATTTTAACAGTAAATTTGGATAACACTACACTAATCACCGTTCAATGGAATATCAGCAATTGTTAGAAGATGTAAAGCAGTATGTATTAAATTATTTCGATACACATCATGACCCCGAATTGTTGTATCATGATCTTAACCATACTAAAAGCGTTGTTACGGCCGCTACCCGCATTGCTAATCATTACCAGTTAAGCGACGAAGATTTTTTTGTGGTGATAGCCGCCGCCTGGTTTCATGATACGGGTTATTTTGCCGATAAGACAAATCATGAGGCAAACGGATCAAAATTAGCCGCCGGGTTTTTGGAGCAAAACAAAGTTGATGCAGCCATCATACGAAAGGTTGACGGTTGTATCATGGCTACAAAAATGCCCCAAAAGCCAACGGGCCTGCTACAGCAAATTTTATGCGACGCAGATCTTTTTCATTTAGGAACAGAGGGTTTTGGCGATAAAAATAAAGGACTGCGCAAAGAGATAGAAACAGTAAAACATATCGAAATAGACAAGCAGCTTTGGCGTCAAAAAAATATAGAGTTGTTAGAGTCGCATACTTACTTTACCGATTACGCGCGGCTCCTGCTTAACGACCAAAAAGAAAAGAACCTGCGCAAGCTCAAAGAAAAACAGGAAGAGATTGCAAGAGAAAAACCAGCAGCTATAACTTTGGACGAACCCACAACTCAGCCTGTAACTGAGAAAGCAGAAAAATCCGATAAAAAGAAAAAAGGCGACCGACCCGAAAAAGGGATAGAAACCATGTTCAGGATAACATCGGGCAATAACCAGCGCCTGAGTGATATGGCTGATAATAAAGCGCATATTTTGATCACGGTTAACTCTATTATTTTATCAGCTATTATCAGTTTAGTTTTACGGAAGCTCGAAGAAAATGCCTTTTTGGCTATACCCAGTTTTATACTCTTGACCGTGAGTTTGCTGTCAATGATATTTTCTATCCTGGCAACGCGGCCGTCAATTCCCGAGGGCACTTTTACCCCGGCCGATATCGATAATAAAAAAGTGAACCTGCTGTTTTTTGGAAATTTTTATAAAATGGGCCTAAAGGAGTACACCGACGGCATGTTAAAAGTAATGGATGACCGGGCCTTTTTATATGGCACGCTGATAAAAGACGTGTACTCGCAAGGTGTAGTGCTGGGGCGTAAATACCGGTTGCTGCGGGTGGCCTATAACATTTTTATGTTCGGGTTAATTATTGCCGTAGCGGCGTTTATTATATCATCAATTTTCCATGATAACGCGCCTTTAGCTAAACATTAATATGGCGTATACGTTTTTTGATAGGGACCTGAGCTGGCTTACTTTTAACGGGCGCATACTTGACCTTGCCGGCCAGGATGATGTGCCGTTGATGGAACGCATCAATTTCATGTCTATCTTTTCGTCAAACCTTGATGAGTTTTACCGGGTTCGTATGCCGGTGCTGCAGGCTATGGATAAGTTGGGTAAGCTAACATCGGCCACCAGCGCTATTGAGGACCCTTTAACACTGGCGCAGCAGCAAATCATGCAGCAACAGCAGCAGTTCGGTAAAATATTTGGCGGCCAAATTATAACCTTGCTAAAACAAAATAACATCTATTTACTCATTAATCAATCGTTACCTCCGGATCTATCCGACAAAATAAATGATTACTTTTTTAGCCAGGTAACGGCCTTTTTGCGGCCGGTTGAGCTATCAGATAAAAAGCAATTCTTCCCGCAAAATAACGACCTGTATTTTTTGATAACCCTTGAGGATGGCGAAGGGAATGAAAGGATAGTTATACTCAATATCCCGTCAGACCAATTACCAAGATTTTATAAGATCGATGAAGGTGATAAAACTTATGTGCTTTTCCTGGATGATATCATCCGGTATAACCTGGATAAGTTATTCAGAAAAGAAACGGTTAAAGGTTGCTACACATTTAAGATAACCCGCGACGCGGAGCTTGACCTGAAAGACGAATACCCCGGCGACTTGTCGGAACAAATAGAAGATCAATTAAAAAAACGCGATTTGGGGATTGCTACCCGTTTCCTGCATCAGCCCGGCATACCACTGCGGATCTTGCAATTGGTATGTGATAATTGGGGGATAGAATCATCAAGCCTGGTAGAGGGAGGGAACTATCATAATTTGAAGGACCTTTTTGGCTTCCCCGTTAGCTTGCCGGCCCTGAGTTACGATAAGTGGCCGACAATATATAACCGCCTCAGCGCTGACGAATCTATCTTTGATCAAATAGAGAAAAAAGATGTTTTGATAAACACGCCTTATCAATCGTATAGTACTATCCTGCGGTTTTTTAATGCCGCCGCACTGGACGAAGCTGTCGAAGAGGTGTATGTTACGTTATACCGTGTTGCCCGCGATTCGCGTATCGCTAATGCGCTGATCAACGCGGCATCCGCAGGGAAAAAAGTAACCGTACTGGTCGAGCTAAAGGCCCGGTTTGACGAAGCCAATAACATCAAATGGGCCAGCCGAATGAAGGCTGCCGGCGTTAATATTATTTATAGCATCACCGCTTTAAAAGTACACGCCAAGGTTGCTTTTGTAAAACGCAGGATAAATAACCGGGTAAAATATTACGGCCTGCTGGCCACCGGTAATTTTAATGAAAACACCGCTGCGTTCTATACCGACCATATTTTAATGACAACTAATAAAGATCTTTTACGTGAGATAGAATTGCTGTTTATCTTCCTGGCTAAACGGGAAAAACCATCATCGCCCGACCTGATAAGATTTGAGCACCTGCTGGTTGCACAATTTAATTTGCAGGACAGGTTTTTAGGGATGATAGACCGGGAGATGAGTAATGTTGCAAAAGGCTTACCTGCATCCATCATCATCAAGCTAAATAATTTAGAAGAGCACACCCTGATCAGTAAGCTTTATGATGCGTCGCAGGCCGGTGTAAAAGTGTCGCTGATCGTCCGTAGTATTTGCTGCCTGATACCGGGTGTTAAAGGGATGAGCGAAAATATCACCGTAGAAAGAATTGTGGACAGGTACCTTGAACATGGCCGCGCCTTTATATTCCACAACAACGGCGCGCCTGAAGTTTATCTTGGATCGGCCGATTGGATGAACCGTAATATTTACCGGCGCATTGAGGTTTGTTTCCCGGTTTATGATGAACAGCTAAAAGCCGATATCACCAATATAATTAACCTGCAGCTGGCCGATAACGTACAAGCGGTTATGTTGAATGAAAACCTGCAAAATGAACCTGTTAAAACTACCGAACCTGCTATACAGTCGCAGCGCGCGGTTTACAATTATTTAAGCACCCGGGCATGAAAAAAATAAATATTATAACACTAACTCTTTTTTTATCGCTGGCAATCATGGCGGGGATCTCCTGTATTGAGCAAAAACCATTTAATAGCCCGCTGGGGTATGACCTGAATAACCCCATTAAATATTTTATGCCAGATGAGTTGACTGAAATATCGGGGATCGCTTTTCATCATGGTAAAAATGATACCATTTATGCCGAACAGGATGAAGCGGGAAAAGTGTATTATTTTAAGCAGGGCGATAAGCAGGTTAATAACGTAAAGTTTGGAAAAAGAGGCGATTTCGAGGACATAGCCATTTTAGGCGAGCAGGTTATTATGCTGCGAAGCGACGGCGTATTATTTATTTTCCCGTTTAAAGAATTGCGTAGCGGTAACATTCAAAGTGTACTAAAGTATAACGAAATTTTGCCGCAAGGCGAGTACGAGGGTTTATATGCTGATGAACAGGCCAACCAGCTTTATGTAATGTGCAAGCATTGCGCTATGGATAATACGGCAAAGACAAATACAATTTTTGCCTTTAATTTATCGTCAAACGGCGCTGTAAAACAAGCAGCTCAATATACACTTAATGTAAAGGATATCGAGGCACAATTGGGGCAAAAAAAGATAGCCTTCCACCCATCGGCAATAGCTAAAAATAAAAACACTAATGAATGGTATATCGTATCGTCGGTTAACAAAATAATTGTTGTTACCGATGTCAACTTTAAAGTAAAAACGGTTTATCCCATCAATCCATCGCTGTTTATACAGCCCGAGGGGATAGCTTTTGATAACCAGAATAACTTGTACATCAGCAATGAAGGTGATAAGATAACGCCAGGTACGGTGTATAGATTTAATTATAAAAAATAGGCTTATGGCTTTATACAAATACTTAGCAATTGGGTTTTTTATGGGCTTATCGGCACAAAGCTTTTCGCAGGGCAACGCCGATAGCATAAAGATCGCCGTGGAGCCGTCATACAACCAGGTAAGCAAAACGCACCAGTTTTTATTAGGCGATAATTACCGCAAGCTATGGGCGACACCCGTAACAATACGGATCTTCCATTTTGCAAAAGAAAAAGGAGGGCTTAAGATCTTGCAGCCGGGTGGCGGCATGCAAACTAAATCACTGCGCCTTCAGGACTCGACAGGGCAGGAATGGGTGCTGCGTACTATTCAAAAGTATCCCGCCAAAGTATTGCCCAAAAATCTCCGTGAGACTATTGCCAAAGATATTGTACAGGACCAGATCTCGGCCGAGCATCCGTTTGGCGCATTGACCGTGCCGACACTCGCCGGCGCGTTAGATGTGCCACATGCTAACCCGGAGATTGTTTATGTTCCGGACGACCCTGCTTTGGGCAGATACCGCAAGGATTATGCTAACCAGGTTTTTTTATTTGAAGAACGCGAGCCGCTTGATGCCAGTAAAACAGATAACACAGGCAAAGCCCAAGATAAACTACAGGATGATAATGACAATCGTGTAGACCAAAAACTGGTACTGCGTGCCCGCCTGCTGGATATGCTGATGGGTGATTGGGACCGACACGAGGACCAATGGCGCTGGGAGCGTGACAAGAATGACACCGGTATTGTTTACAAACCCGTACCGCGCGACAGGGACCAGGTTTACTATTACTCTAAGGGCGTTTTCCCGTGGGTGGTTTCAAGGTATTTGCTGATGGCTAAGTTCCAGGATTTTCATGACCGCATTCGCTCGATCAACCGCTGGAACCTGAACGCCCGCAATTTTGACCGCTACTTTTTAAACGGCCTAAGCCAGCACGATTGGGAAGAACAGATAGCTTATGTACAAAGTAAACTGACCGACGAGGTTATTAACCAGGCAATGCGGAAAATGCCAGGTGTCATCTATCAATTAAGCGGCAAAACCATAGCCGAAAAACTTGCGGCACGACGCAATGTGTTAAAAGAGCAGGCGTTAAAATACTATCGTTTCCTGTCGCAGGTGGTAACTGTTAGTACGTCAGAAAAACGCGAGCATTTTGATATTGCAAACTTGCCGGGCGGGCAGGTCAGCGTTAAAATAAACAAGACCAAAAAAGACGGTACGCTTGAGCAGGTAATGTACCAACGCGTTTTTGATCCGAAAGTTACCGGCGAGATCCGGCTTTATAGCATGGGCGGCCCGGATGTATTTGCTGTGCATGGCAATGCCCGTTCGCCTATAACGGTACGGATGATAGGCGGCGATACCAAAGACAAGTTTGAGATTGACAGCAACATTACAAGCCGTGGTAATCGATATATCTATGATATCCCAAAACAAAAAAACAAACTGCCTGCCAGCCAGGCCAAGGTTAATATTACCGCGGATACTTCATTAACCAACTTTCACCGCCTGGGTTACAAGTATAGTTTTATTGAGCCGCTACTTTTGGCCAGTTATAATAAAGATTACGGCTTCCAGTTGATAGGTAATATTGTTTACGAGAAACAAGGTTTTGGTAAAGACCCTTATGCCTTTAAGCAAAACCTGGTGGTGAGCTACGGGTTTGGGGTGAGCTCGTTGCTGCTACATTATACCGGCGATTTTAAAAAGACAGTAGGCAATAATGATCTTATTATTAACGTACTGGACAAAGGCCCTAATTATACCAGTAACTTTTTCGGGATAGGTAACAACACCACTTTTATTAACGAGGGCACTAAAAAGATCCATTATTACCGCAACGTTTATGGTTACATCAACCCTGATGTAAGGCTTAAGCATACTTATGATCAATGGACTGTTACAGCCGGCGTCGCCGCACAATATTATACCGGGGATATCAATGATAATCATAACCGCCTTTTAAACGATTACGATGCCTTGCACCCTAATGAGCACGTATTCACTACGCAAAGCCAGGCAGGCTTGGTTGCCGGTTTCAGCGTTGATACCCGCGATAAAAGTATTTTCCCGCACAGGGGAGTCTACTGGAACACTAATTTTACCGGCATGAAAGCCATTAACAACAATGCGCATAGTTATGGCCAGGTAATATCAGAATTTAGTTTCCTGCTAAACCCGGATAAAGACTCTGTTTTGGTAATTGCAAACCGCACCGGCGGCGGCATCACCTTAGGCAACGCGGCTTATTATCAGCAATTAAAATTAGGAGGCAACCAAAACCTGCGCGGCTTTTACGACTGGCGCTTTACAGGAAAAACCATGGTATATAATAATTTCGAGGTCAGATTAAAACTGTTTGATTTTGCATCGTATCTATTACCGGGAACATTGGGCCTTGTTGGATTTGATGACGTAGGCAGGGTATGGACCCCCGGCGAAACCTCAAACACCTGGCATAACGGTTACGGTGGCGGGTTCTATTTTGAGCCTGCGCAGCTAATACTGATACAAGGAGTAGTGGGCTTTTCAAAAGAAGGCGCTTACCCTTATATATCTGCCGGTTTCAGGTTTTGATCCAACTGTTTGTACAGGTGATTATAGTTTGATGCGCGTTGGGCCAGCAGGTTCTGATTGTGGATCAATCCAACACGCAATGCTTTTAAACCGGCAACTCCTTGCAGCTCTTCAACCTCAAAATGTTCAACATCGTTGGCTAACACACCTGCGTTTTGCAGAATGGCTATATAGTTAAGATACTCTGCTTCCTCCTCGGCTTTCGCGTAGATGATGGTTATTTTACCTTGTTTGGTGATCCGCTCATTAGTGCCGTTAATATGCGCTTTATCTATCCGCTTTTTGATCACCTCATAACGGATATTATAAGCACCATCAACATCAAAATGTTTCTCATCCATCCGAAAACGGATAGCGATAGGCGTACTAAAAACTAATATCAATGAAGTAACACCTAATTGATATGGCAAAATACTTTTCAGGTCGTATTGTTCAATTTCCATTTCGGCAATTACCCTTAATTGCCATAAACGCAGTCGGTGCAAATGCTCAGGCTTAAACTCTTTATCGGGCGCGATGGTAGCGCCAATGTACATGTTATGTTCAACCCCATCGGTTTTAAACCGCTCAAAATAATGCGGATAAAATTCCTGGATCTCTGCCTGCCGGTTATCTAATATAGTAGCCAGTTTTTGATTGATCAGCGATAACGTTTTGTCGTAATTGCGCCTGTTGGCATGAAACTCGCCGGTTAACGCGTCAGACTGCTCAAAGTAATCGTCAATTTTTGCTTTCAGCGATTGATTGGTGATTACAGCAGCCAATAATGGATGGATCTTGTTCTCAATATAATGCTGAATAAATTGCTCCGTATCGGCCCTGATGCTTTTGGTTAACTCGGCGGCAAAAGTTTTCAGGTCAAATAATATTTTTTCGATCGCTGTTTGCTTGGCGGTTTTATCCAGCTCTTCTAAAATTAAAATAAGCTGCTTTAGCTGGTTGCCCAGATCGGTGCTTACACTTAAATTGCGGGTTATAGACGATTCGCTGATATCAACTTGTCCGTACAAAGGATATACGTCTTTAAACTTGATCTCCTTAAGCACATAGGCCAACCCGCCATTAGCCGATTCGATAAAATTTTGCGCCTCTCTCCTGAATTTCCAGTAAACGCTTGTATGCAAGGTGGTATAATGTTCCTGGATCACTGCCTGTACCCTGTTTTGCATTTCATGCATTTTGCGGTCGATGGTGTCAACCAGGAAAGGCATTACAATTTCAAGCTTGTTGGCAGTAACACTATTAAGCTCGCGGCTGCGGGATGATACCAGTTCCAGGATCCCGAATAAAATGCCCTCCTTAATAACAGGGGCCAGTATAAAGCTTTGAACACCCTGGCTTTTAAAATGCTGGCCAAGGTCATTGTCCGGGTTTTGCCGGATATATTTATTTACATCACTAACCGCGAAATAAGCGCTTTCACGTATAACGCATTGATAAGATTGGCCGCAAAGTAATTCTTCGCCGGTATGGGCTTCCTGGTATGGCAGTAAAAAGCTTGGCAGATCAGGCCCGAAACGCGAATGGATAAATTTGCGCTCGTTATTATCAAATAAAGTAAAGCCCATCCGCAGGTCAGGGATACCAAACATCGACCTGAAAATGGAGATCAGATTTTTCTTAACATCCGGCGCCGAGTAACTGCTCAGCAAGCTGCTTTTTAATACAGACAGTGCATTTTCAATAGTTACATCAATCAGCGTCATCAAACCAAATCCTTTGATTATATAGCTGCCCGGCGGAAATTTTTCCTTCCACAGATCGATATTGCTGTAGTTGTCCATCAACTCATTAATTTCAACGGGAGTTAACTTAGGCGCCCTTTCTGTAGGGAATAATTCTATGAAATCGGCATTGTATAGAATCCGGTAATGTTTTATAACCCCATCAACCGTTGGGATATCATAGAACATAGGTTTTTTAAAATCAAGCACGGTGCCGTAAACCCGGCTCAATATTACGCAACAGCTTAAAACATATAGCTGCATATCATCAAAATCGCGAATGTTGACCTCGAAAGCTGTGCCGGCATCCGCCAGGATATTTTTAAATCTTTTGGTATGGTTAAATATCAACGCCTGGTAAGGGATACTTACCGCTTTTATCTCGTTTAATGTTAAGGACTCAGGAAACAACTCTTCCAGCAGATCATGGATCAGATCGGCATTTTCTGTGAGCTGTTCTTCACTGGTAATGCCCTCTCTTAATTCGGGGTGTTGGGCTACGCGTTGTAAAAGTTGTTTGGCTCTTAATCCTTTCCAGCCATTATCGGTTACCGCAGTCTCTTCCAGCCCTTCAATTATTTTATAGAAGGAAAGTTGAAGCCGAAAGGGTTTATCTACAAATTGCGGAAACATAAGCGGATATATTGCGAGCAAATTTATTAAAAATATAGCGTTAAAGGTTAATATACAGCTTTCTGATGGTTTAATGAGCGACTTTATATACTATAATTACAAAATCGCGAAACAAAAAGCTATTTAGCCTTTAAAAAAGACATAGATAAGGCCGAGCCTACGCCAATTACCGCACCCGCAGCTACGTCGGTAGGGTAATGCACACCCAGGTACATGCGCGAGTAACTTGTTGCTCCTGCCCACAAAAATGCCGGCGCAATAACATACCATTTTGGATAAGCCATAGACAATGCCGTAGCCGTAGCAATAGTAGTAGACGTATGCCCCGACGGAAACGATGTACTACCTGCCCGGTAAACCGGAGTGATATTTATATTCTGAATAAATGGCCGGGGGCGTTTTACAATATGTTTTAACAGCAGGGTGATGCCGTAAGATAATGCTGTACTGCTGGCGACAAATGCCGCGTTTTCGCGCATGCCTTTATCGTTATTAATAGCACCTGCCACCAATAGCCCGGCCGGGATGCCAATATCGCCATATCGGTAATGGTTTGTTAAAAAAAGCATGATGCCGGTTTGCTCGGGCGTACGTTGATTTTGCAGATCGATCATGATGCGGTCATCAAATTGCTGCAACCGCGACTGGGCAAACGTTGGGTTAAAAATCGTAGCAATAGAGATCAACAGGACGAAGAATCCTTTTGAAATTGTACCAATATGCGATTTGTTGAGCATGGTAGGCAAGATACTAAATTATGTAATTGAGGGAAACGTAAGAATATATAATTCGATAAGGGAGATGCAGAATTATCTTTAAAATGCGTTAATTTCAAGGCGTCATATCAACTCATAAAAACATAGCTAAATATGCTTACACCTGATGAAAATTTTGTGCAAACCGGTTTAAATCTTCCGCCCGCGCCATCACCACTTGGTGTTTACAAACCGTATTTGATAGATGGTAAATACCTGTACGTGTCTGGTCACGGGCCGGTTAATAACGATAAAAGCTTAATTATAGGCCGTATTGGCGATACCATTAATATGGAAGACGGTAAACTGGCAGCGCGCCAGGTTGGGCTTACCATTTTATCCACCATTAAAACTAACTTAGGCAGTTTAAACAAAGTGAAACGCGTTATTAAAGTTTTGGGTATGGTTAATTGTACCCCCGATTTTGAGAAACATCCGTTCATTATAAACGGTTGCAGTGAGTTGTTTGCCCAGGTTTGGGGTGCAGAAAATGGCATAGGCGTACGCAGCGCGGTTGGCTTCGGCTCATTGCCTGATAATATCCCCGTTGAGATAGAGGCTTTGTTTGAATTAGAATAACGATTGTCGATGGCAGAATGGTTTGAAATTTTAGATATCGGCGCGCTGGACACCCCGGCACTGGTAGTTTATCCCGACAGGGTAAAGCACAACCTTGCCGTATTGAAAAATAGCATTGATAATTTAGACCGTTTAAGGCCGCATATAAAAACGCATAAATGTAAAGAGGCGACATTGTTAAATATCGCCACCGGTATTAACAAGTTTAAATGCGCCACCATCGCCGAGGCCGAAATGCTGGGGATGTGTAAAGCTGCGGATGTATTGCTGGCCTATCAGCCGATAGGCCCTAAGGTAAATCGCTTTATCAGCTTAATCAAACAATACCCGGATACGCTGTTTTCATGCCTGGTAGATAATTATCCCGCAGCTAAATATTTGAGCCGGTTGGCGGCAGCGGAACAAATGCAGATTAATATTTATATAGATCTGAATGTGGGCATGAACCGTTCAGGCATTGCCCCGCAGGATGCTTTTGATTTGTACGAGGAGTGTGCATTGCTGCAATCTATTAACGTAATTGGATTGCATGCCTATGATGGGCATATTCATGACCAAGACCTTAGTATCCGTACTGAAAAATGCAATGCTGCTTTTAAGCCGGTGGAAGATCTGGTACAACAGTTGCAAACTGCCGGTTTTAGCCCGGTAGTTGTGGCAGGTGGTACGCCGACTTTTCCGGTACACGTCGCCCGGCAGGATGTTGAATGCAGCCCCGGCACTTTTATTTATTGGGATGGGGGATATGGCGACGCTTTTAAAGAGCAGGCCTTTCTTACAGCCGCATTGGTGATTATCCGCGTTGTATCCCTGCCCGATGAAACCAAGGTATGTGTGGATTTGGGGCATAAATCCGTCGCGTCAGAAAATGTATTGGATAAACGGGTCACATTTATAAACGCCCCCGGGTTAAAGCCGGTAAGCCAAAGCGAAGAGCATTTGGTTTTAGACGCAGGTAAAGATCATAACTATAAAGTAGGGGATGTACTATATGGTTTACCCCACCACATTTGCCCGACGATTGCTTTGTACGAACGGGCCATTACTATTGAAAATAATAAAATAAGCGGCGAGTGGCTAACCATTGCGCGTGACCGCAAGATCAATATTTAAAGACATGTTTATTGTAGACGCCCACCTTGATTTAAGTATGAATGCGCTGGAGTGGAACCGCGATTTAACGCAACCTGTTACAGCCATCAATGCCCGCGAGGTGGGGTTAACCGATAAACCCGATCGCGCGAAAGCGGTAGTATCCCTGCCCGAATTGCGCAGGGGTAATATTGGTTTGGTGGTAGCTACGCAAATTGCAAGGTACGTCGCTCCGGGTAATTTACTGCCGGGCTGGCATTCGCCCGAACAGGCCTGGGCGCAAACGCAGGGACAACTGGCGTGGTATAAGGCAATGGAAGATGCCGGCGAGATGGTGCAGGTAAATGATTTAGCTACGCTGGATAAACATTTAAAACTTTGGGCCGATGGCGAGGATAATACAAACAAACCTATCGGCTACATTTTAAGCCTTGAAGGTGCCGACTCGCTGGTAACTGTCGGACATTTGGAACGTGCTTACCAAGGCGGTTTAAGAGCTGTTGGCCCGGCTCATTACGGACCGGGCAGGTACGCGCAGGGTACGGACGCAACCGGGTTTATGGGCCCGAAAGGACATGAGTTACTAAAAGAAATGGAGCGGCTAAACATCATTCTTGACGCTACCCATTTATGCGACGATAGCTTTTGGGAAGCACTCGATCATTTTAACGGCCACGTTTGGGCCAGTCATAATAATTGCCGCGCGTTGGTGAACCATAACCGCCAATACAGCGACGAGCAGATCAAAGCACTGATAGGTCGCGGTGCCGTGATCGGTGCAGCTTTGGATGCCTGGATGATGGTACCCAACTGGGTTAGGGGCGAGTCGACCCCTGAGGGAATGAACTGCAATTTAGAGGTGATGATTGACCATATCGACCATATCTGCCAGATAGCAGGGAACGCCCTGCATGTGGGCATAGGCTCTGATCTGGATGGCGCTTTCGGGCGTGAACAATGCCCGTATGACCTGGAGACTATTGCCGACCTGCAAAAAGTTACCGGTTTATTAGCCAAACGTGGCTATACTAATGCGGATATTGAAAATATGATGCATGAAAACTGGGTAAGATTTTTAAGAAAGGCCTGGGGCTGATAATTAACCCTGATAATTAACATAACGCTCATCAAACGTCCCGTCGGCATAAAGATCTATTATGCCATAGCCCGGCGCCGTTTCGCGCTTGTTGCCTTTCCACCAGGCACCGCTTACCGCGCCGTTGCAGATGTAGGTTACATTGTTATAAACAACTTTATCACGTAAATGAATATGCCCGCTCAGGCAAAGCTTTACGTTTGGATATTTATAAAACAGGTTGATAATTTTAGCAGTATCGGTATGCATATCACCGCCAAGCATTACCCATTTGTTTACGATGTCATCCTCTACCATTAGTGTAGCAGTCAGGATAGGGATATGCGACATTACCAGCACCGGCATATCGGCAGGTGTGTTTTTTAGCTGATCTTCCAGCCATGAAAATTGCTCGTCGCCTAGCTTGCCAATGTACCAGGTGTTGTCAATATCCAAATGTACACTATCTAACAGGATAAATTTCCAGCCGTTTTGGATAAAGCTATAATAAGGTTTGGCAAGGCCCAATTGGTCCATGGAATAGTGCTTGCCGTACGTTGCCTGTCCTTTAGTGTTTTCATTCCACCAGATATCATGGTTACCCAGGCAATAATGGATGGGTAAGCTGCATTCGTTTTTCATGATCCCTTTCATCAGTTGCCACTGGCTGTTAAGGGTATCCATGTTTTCTTTATTCATGTCAAAAACAATGTCGCCACCGTTTAAGATCAGGTCGACCTTTGGCGTTTGTTTCTGTAAATGGTGCAGGCATTGGGTAAAATAGGCAGGCGCGTTCAAATCGTTTTTAAGGTGCACATCGGTAATATGGGCGATCCTTAATACAGGCTTTTTAACCCGGTCTTTAGCAGCAAAAACAAAGGACGGTAATAATAATGCTCCCCCGATATTTTTGAGCGCTGATCTTCTTTCCATGATAACTTCAGATTTACAGGTAATCTATTTAACGAAGCTAAAATAAGATTAAAAATTAACGGCTAAATTAATGTTAACAATTAAGCTTCAATTAAAAGACTGCCTGAACTCCAAATGGACAGGAAGCGGGTTGTTAAACACTATTTGTCATTACAACCTAATAAATGATTTTAATTGGAATGAATGTTCCAGTATGATATTATATTTGCGGAACGATTGTTCCAAATATAAAAAACAATTAACACACAACATGAAAAAGTTATTAAATAAAGTGGCAGTTATAACAGGCGCATCTAAAGGTATTGGTGCAGGCATTGCCAAAAGTCTTGCAGAAGCAGGCGCATCGGTAGTAGTTAATTATGCATCAGCCAAAGCAGGTGCAGATAAAGTAGTTGAAGAAATAGTTGCTGCCGGCGGTAAAGCTATTGCAGTGCAGGGCGATGTATCAAAAGCTGCAGATATCAACCGCTTGTTCGAAGAAACCACCAAAGCTTTTGGCGCCGTAGATATATTGGTGAATAATGCCGGCGTTTACAAATTCGGCGCGATTGAGCAAATCAATGAAGAAGATTTTCACACCCAGTTTAACACCAACGTACTGGGCTTATTGTTAACTACCCAGGGCGCGGTTAAAAACTTTAATCAGGATGGTGGCAGCATTATCAACATCGGTTCGGTAGTAAGCAGCATTACGCCTCCGGGTAGCTCTATTTATACTGCAACTAAAGGTGCGGTTGATGCTATCACCCATGTTTTGGCTAAAGAATTAGGTCCTAAAAAAATCCGCGTTAACTCTATCAATCCCGGTATGGTAGAAACTGAAGGAACGCATACAGCAGGATTTATTGGCAGTGATTTTCATGCAGAAGCAGAACGTACAGCACCTTTGGGCCGTATCGGTCAACCGGACGATATTGCCTTAGTAGCTGTATTTTTAGCCTCTGAGGATTCGCGTTGGTTAACCGGCGAGACCGTGTCGGCTGGTGGCGGTATTCGCTAATTATAAAAATTTAAGTAAATTGAATAGCTTTGCTGTAACAAGCAAAGCTATTTTTGTTATGGCAAGGACGAAGGATTTTGATGAAGCCGAGGTGCTTAAAAAAGCGGTAAACCTTTTTTGGTTAAAAGGGTACAATGCTACGTCTATGCAAGACCTTGTCGATGGCTTGGGTATTAGTCGCTCAAGTCTGTATGACACCTATGGCGACAAACACGCCCTTTTTATCAAAGCCCTTGAAAGCTATGAAAGCACCAATTCCGGCCAGATGTGCAAGATCATCGGCTCTGATAAACCGGCAAAAGAAACCATCCGCAAATTATTGGAAATGATTGTAGACGGCTTGCTGGATGACCAGGCGCATAGAGGGTGTTTCATGGTTAATGCCGAGGTGGAAGTAGCCCCGCACGACGCCGAGGTTAACCGGATCATCTGCGCGGCTGATCAGCAGGTTGAAGAAGCTTTTTACCAGGTGATAAAAAAAGGCCAGGAAAACACCGAGGTCAAAAATAACGGCGATGCAAGGGCATTGGCCAGGTTTGTATTTAATACCGTTAAGGGCCTCCGCGTAACGGCGAAATCGACAAATGATAAAGCCGTTTTTGAAGACATCATTACAACCACGCTTTCCCTCCTGGATTAGTGCTTGATCTACCTGATCAAACACCGTTTTATATATCCTAACTTCTTTCTTGTAGCCAGGCTTTCTGGGTTAGTTATTAACTTATATTATAATAATTAAATAGTATAATTATTTATTATCGCATATTATTGTGATAATATGTGTTTAAATTATTCCTCTAACGTTTCTTTGTTTTATTAGGATATTAAAAAAGAAAAACTATATATTTACGTTGTTGTCACTGATTTGTTACGTATGTGAAATTTCAGTAAGAGCAAAGTGGCGCTGCCTAACAGCGCCAATAACCAAATTAAACTAAAGATAAACCAAACCAGAGTATCAATGAAAGGTCACACTATTCAACTGCATTTGTTTGTCCTGTTCCGAGCGGGATTATTGCAGCCAACCGCATCGTAAACAACTATTTTACAATATTTTATTTTTTTAATTACCCTTTATGGCAAAAATTTACTTAGCTATTATTGGTGTTATTCTTTTAGCCGGATGTAACCGGTCAGCTAAAGATAACCCAAATGTTTCTACCGAAAAACCACTGTTTACATTATTAGATTCTTCTAAAACAGGTATCCTTTTCAACAACGTTATCAGCGAAGATTTTAATAGTAATATTTTAAACTACCAGGCTTTTTACAATGGCGGCGGCGTGGCCGTAGGCGACCTGAACAACGACGGATTGGAGGATATTTATTTTTCGGCTAATATGACAAATAATAAGCTGTACCTGAACAATGGCCACATGAAGTTTACCGACATTACCGACATTGCCGGCGTAGCCGGCCGCGACAGTAGCTGGAAAACCGGGGTAAATATGGCTGATGTTAACGGTGATGGTAAACTGGATATCTATCAGTGCTACTCGGGTAAGGGGAATGGCCCAAGCCGTAAAAACCAACTTTTTATTAACCAGGGTAACGATGCAAAGGGTAACCCGATATTTAAGGACGAAGCCGAGGCTTATGGCCTTGCCGATTCTTCTTACAGCACGCAATCCTATTTCTTTGATTATGACAATGATGGTGACCTTGACCTTTTGTTGGTGAATGAAAACATCCACATACTGCATGACGTAGACGACGCTACCATCCAGGCGGCAAAAAAACAGGTTGACATGCAGTCTTGTACCAAATTGTTCAGAAATGACAACGGCCATTTTAAAGATGTGACCAAGGAAGCGGGGCTTGATGTGTCCGGGTTATCTTATGGACTTAGCGCGGGCATTGCCGATATCAATGGGGACGGCCTGCAGGATATTTACCTATCCAATGATTATGCGATACCCGACCATATGTACATCAACAACGGTAACGGCACATTTACAGATCAATTGCGCAATAGCCTTGATCATATCACTTTGTTTTCGATGGGGAACAGCATTACCGACATTAACAACGATGGCAAGCCGGATATTTTCACCCTGGATATGCTTCCTGAAGATAATAAGCGACAAAAACTGCTTGCCGGGATGGACAATTACGAAGCCTTCGATATTAACCTGCGCAACGGTTTTTACTACCAGTATATGCGTAATATGCTGCATATTAACAACGGCAACGGCACGTTTAGCGAGATAGCACAGTTAGCAGGCATTTCAAACACCGACTGGAGCTGGGCTCCTTTGTTTGCTGATTATGATAACGATGGCTGGAAAGATCTGTACGTAACCAATGGTTATATGCGCGATTTTACCAACCTTGATGTTGTAAAATACAACGAAAAATATTTCCAGGGCATCAACGGAAATATTGAGCCTAAGCATGTGATAGATATGCTGAGCAATATGCCTTCATCTGATGTGAAGAACTATATCTTTAAAAATAACGGCGATCTTACCTTTACCAATAAGGGTGCCGCATGGGGCATGGACCTACCGTCTAACAGTAATGGTGCGGTATATTGCGACCTTGACAATGATGGCAATCTTGACCTGGTAGTCAACAATATCAATCGCTCGGCTTTTGTATACAAAAACATGGGCGATCCGGCTCAGCATTACCTCGCTGTAAAATTGCAGGGTGCAGGTAAAAACACCAGCGGCCTCGGCGCTAAAGTAACGGTGTTTAACAAAGGGAAACAACAATACCTTGAACAAATGCCGTCCAAAGGTTATTTGTCATCGGTATCTCCAATACTGCATTTTGGTTTGGGTAAAGACAAAAATGTAGACTCGGTAAGGATAGTGTGGCTTAATGGCAAGCAACAGATCATCAAAAATGTAGGCGGCGATCATCTCATCACATTTAAAGAGAGTGATGCTAAAGATACGTACCACATTCCTGCTCCTGTACAGCCCGTGTTTAAAGAAATTGCTTCGCCATTAGCAGCTGCACAAGTACCTAATCAGATCAATGATTACAAAAGACAGCCATTATTGGTTAATGCCCTGTCTTTTGTTGGCCCGTGTATGGCTAAAGGCGATGTTAATGGCGATGGATTAGAAGATGTATACGTAGGCGGCGATGTAGGCAAACCTGGCGCTCTGTTTATTCAACAACGTAATGGTAAATACCTTAAAAATGAGCAGCCTTTTGTGGCTGATAAGGGAAGTACAGATGCTGATGCCGTATTTTTTGATGCCAATGGCGACGGGCATTTAGATCTGTATGTAGTAAGCGGTGGTTACGGCAGTTATAAAGACGGCGATCCGTTGTTCCAGGACAGGTTGTACCTTAACGATGGAAAAGGTAACCTGGTTAAGGCTGTAGGTGCATTACCTGCAATGCTGGTAAGCAAGAGTTGTGCACGTGTTGGCGACTTTAACGGCGACGGTAAACCCGACCTGTTTGTAGGAGGGCGTAACTCAGGTTCTAAATATCCCGAGGCACCTAAGAGCTTTATTTTGATCAATGACGGCAAAGGACACTTTACAGATCAGATCAAAAAAATAGCACCGGAGATTGAACACATCGGTATGGTAACTGATGCTGCTGTAGTTGACCTTAATGGTGATAAAAAGCAAGACCTGGTATTGGTAGGCGACTGGATGCCGATTAGCGTATTTTTAAACCAGGGTGGCAAGCTTGAAAATGCAACCGATAAATATTTTGACAAGCCGTGCAACGGCTGGTGGAACAGTGTTAAGGTTGAAGATTTTAACGGTGACGGTAAGCTTGATATAGTTGCAGGCAATCTTGGCTTAAATAGTCAATGTAAGGTTAGCGATGCCGAACCCGCTGAGCTTTACTATAAAGATTTTGACGAAAATGGTGCCATTGACCCAATATTATGCTTTTATATTATGGGCAAAAGCTATCCGTACCTTACCAGGGATGAGTTGTTGGATCAGATGAGTATTATGCGCCCACGTTTCCCTGATTATAAGAGCTATGCTGACGCTACACTAAAAGATGTGTTTACCGATGAAGAGTTAAAGGGCGCTAAGATATTAAAGGCTAACTGTTTAGAAACAGTTTATCTTGAAGGTACAGCCGGCGGAAAATTCAAGCAAAAAGCCTTACCTATACAGGCGCAGTACTCACCGGTTTATACCATTACCTCGCTTGATTATGATGGCGACGGACGTAAGGACCTGTTGCTTTGTGGTAATATTTGTCAGTCGCGTATCCGTTTTGGAAGATATGATGCCAACCACGGTATCCTGCTTAAAGGGGACGGAAAAGGCGGATTTGCTTACGTGCCTGAACAACAAAGCGGGTTAAAATTAAAAGGCGATGTACGCAGCGTGATCACAGTTAACAACACCTTGTTTGTTGGTCTTAACCAACAAAACATGAGGGTATTTCAATTTAATAAAAAATAAAAACTGACTATCGATATATAATGAAAAAGCTAATAATTTGCTGCTCTTTACTGGCTCTTTTGCTGGGATGTAAAAAACAACATAACTATCCGCAGCTAACTAATAAAGATGTTACCAGGGTATTGGATCAAATGACCCAGTTAATGCTCCGTGACGTTACAAACCCGCCACTGGCAGCAAGGTTTTATTCTTACGCTTGTATTTCAGGCTATACCGTAGTTTCTTTAAATGATAAGAATGCAATATCGTTTAAAGGACTCCTTAACAAGTTTCCTGACATAAAAAAACCGTTAGATTCAGGCCAGTATTCTTACCAGCTAAGCGCTATCTTGGCCATGACCGGTACTGCTAAAAAAATGCAGCCATCAGGCAAGAAGTTCAAAGCGTTTGAGGCAAGGTTTTTAGATTCATGCCGTAAAATTGGTTTTGACGACGAGATCATAGCGCATTCTCAATCATATGCCAATCAAATAATTAAGCAAATAATGCCTTATGCCAAAAAAGACCGTTATAATCGTATCAGTAACTATCCGCGTTATACACCGCTTGTAAAAGAGGGTTCATGGTATCCAACTCCACCGGCCTTTTTTGCTCCGGTCGAGCCTTATTTCAAAACCGTCAGGCCTTTTATTATCGATACCTGCGAACGTTTTAAACCGGTACCTCCAACTCCTTATTCAACGGATAAGAATTCTGCCTTTTATAAATTACTTCATGATGTTTATATGGCTGGCGGCGCAAATTTGACACAGGAGCATCGTGATATCGCTAACTTTTGGGATTGTAACCCTTTCAACGTAAAAAACGAAGGTCACTTAATGGTAGGCTTAAAAAAGATCTCGCCGGGAGCACACTGGATGGGTGTAGTAGGTATTGCCTGCCAGCAATCTAAACTAAATTTTTCTAAAACACTTGAAATTTATAGTATGGTAGCTTTCGGGCTTACAGATAGCTTTATTGGATGCTGGGATGAAAAATACAGAAGTAACAGGATCCGCCCGGTAAGTGCTGTCAGGAACCTGATCGATTCAAAATGGAACCCAATGCTGCAAACCCCGCCGTTTCCGGAATACCTGAGCGGCCACAGCTATAGTTCATCTACCGCGGCTACTATTTTAACCTATTATTTTGGCCCGAATTACAAGTATACCGATTCTGTAGAAAACTCATATGGCATACCGCCACGCAGTTTTACATCCTTCAGGCAAGCTGCTAATGAAGCTGCAATCAGTCGTTTTTGGGGCGGAATCCATTTTATGGATTCTGTTAACAATGGCTCATTGCTTGGCGAAGATATGGGCAATTACATTGTTGATAAACTTAAAAAACATAAAGTACAGCCAGTAAAATAATCAAAGGTTGTAATGTAATTATCTAAAGAAGAAAAGCCGCTCTGTAAAAGCGGCTTTTCTTCTTTTAAACAACGGCCTTTAGCTTTCGAAATAATGTCCCTGCTCCAGGTCGGCAATTAACCCGGGATGGGTTGGTTGCCATCTGGTGCGTTCTTTCGTTAATTTGGCAGAGGCCGGAACGTCTGCGCCAAAAAAATTAGCGATCCAGCCAAAGTGAGCTGTCGCTTCTTCCCGCGATAAACCTTTCGCAGGTATATTAAGGTGCCGGGCAATAACTTCGGCAATATTGCGGGTTGGTATACCATCATCGCCTAAAGCATGATATGTGCCCGCAACACCTTTTTCTAATACAAGCCTGTAAAGATGCGCGGCATCCAGGCGATATACAGCAGGCCACCGATTTGCGCCATCGCCTACGTATGCAGAAACTCCTTTGTCGCGCGCGATGCCGATAAGCATAGGCACAAAACCATGGTCTCCTTTATCATGTACGGATGGCGGCAAGCGCATGATCGATACATTTACGCCTTGCTTAGCTACCGCGGCAGCAGCCTCTTCTGAAGCCACACGCGGATGATGTGAGGTTTTGGAAGTAGCTACATTATCTTCTATAGCGATATCGCCCGGTGCCAAGGCGCCTAATCCCGTACCCGATGTTACGATCAGCGGGCGGTTGGAGCCTGCGAGTACCGATCCTATAGCGTCAATTACACGTCTGTCTGTCTCGCAGCTTTCCTGGAATTTAGAGAAATCGTGAATAAAAGCTGTATGGATAACGCCATCACACATAGCTGCTCCGCTACGCAGGCTTTCCAGGTCTTCAAGTGTGCCGTGGTGCACCTCAGCACCTGCGGCAATGAGGGCTGTTGCGCCCAAGTCTGAGCGGGTGAGGCCAAGCACCTGGTGGCCCGCCCCAATTAATTCTTTAACAATGGCCGAGCCAATAAAGCCCGTAGCGCCGGTAACAAATACACGCATGTTTTTAATTTTTTGATAAATGATAATGCTCTTTTAAGCAATACAAAGTTGGTTGATACTTTGCGCCAAAACGAGGACATAGATCACCATTTACTATTTAACCTGCGCGTGCCGGATGCGGCTCAGGGTTTCGCGGGATACGCCAAGAAAGGACGCTATCATATGTAATGGTACACGTGCCAATATGTTTGGGTAGTTTTCAACAAACTCTTCGTACTTTTCTTCGGCAGTTGCACTAAGTGCACTAAAAACACGCTGCCGCGTACGGTACAGGTTCGTGGAGATCAGCCTGTCCGAATAAGCCTTTAACGCGGGGATATTATCAAACAGGTAGTTAAAATCCTTTTTTGTCCACATCACTAACTCGCTATGCTCAAGCGCGTCAATGTTATAAGATGATGGCGTAAGATTATTATAACTTTCCGGATCGGTGGTCCAGTTGTTTTCTGGTGAGAATTGCATGATATGTTCGTTACCGTCTTCGGTAGTACGGTAGGTACGCAGAAGGCCTTTGGAAACAAATATCTTATATCGACATACTTCGCCTTGATGCAGCAGGAAATCTTTGCGGCGCACGGCCTTTTCGACAGCGGTTTCGCGGAAGAGTTTCACGTCAGCGTCCGTTATTGCGGCATGTGTACGTATGTGTTTTTCAAATTCGGCAAACATGATATCAAAAATATAAAATATATAACAGATAGTTATGGCAGTTAATCGCAAGCCGGGCAAAAAATATGACCTTAATTTTTACCATTCAAAATCCTGCGTTTGCCGATTGCATATATACCTTACCCTTTTTGCAATTGTAACAACAAGCGCACGTTCTTAGTTTAGTTTTATGAAACAAAAAGGCAAAACAAAACCCCCTTTAACTTTTTGCTAAAGGGGGTTTTGTTAGTGATCCGTAGGAATAATTAATAGCCCGGGTTTTGCGTTAATTTAGGGTTATTATCAATATCTGATTGCGGGATAGGATAGATCAACCTATCGGGTGTAACTTTATAATTCAGGCTAGTACCGCTGCCGTCTACCTGCCCGTTCATTAAGGTCATGGTATAGTCGCTTCCATAGCGCAGCAGATCATACCAACGTTCGCCTTCAAAGGCCAACTCCAGTCTTCTTTCGTTTAATACTGCCAGTGCAACATCTGTTTGCGATGTTGCAGTAATGGGTTTCAGGCTAACCCTTGCCCTGATAGCATTTACCAATGGTATTGCTGTTGCTGTTTGGCCTAATTTATTGGCTGCTTCAGCTTTTAGCAGGATAATGTCTGCCAGGCGAACCAGGATGATATTGTCACCGCTACCCCCGCTCCAGCTGCCTTGCCAGTTACGGCCGGCTTTCCAGATATAAGGTATAGTATCATTTGCGCCGTAATGCGTAGGGCTGGGCACAGGGTTGGCAGATTTAGGCCCATTGTATTCCCAGTAAATGGAAGACTTGTAACGTATATTATCGCCTGCATCTTTAAAGGCTTTCACCAGGTTTTGCGTTGGTACAGCAAATTTTATAAAATACTGGTCTGTAAGCTGCGGCGATAAAATAAGTCCTTGCGCGTAACCGTGGGTGATCGTTCCCTCGGTATGTTGCAACTCGAAGATTGATTCGGTGCTGAATTTATGCGCACTATCAAATAGCCAGTCAAAATTTGCAAGTAAAGCATAACCCGCGGTTCCTGAACCACCGTAAGTAGCCGGAAGTACCTTATTACAATAAGTAAGACATTCCTGGTATTTGCCTTCCTGGGCATAAACCTTGGCTAACACGGCTTCGGCAGCGCCCTGGGTGGCACGGCTGTGGCTTTGCGGCAGATCGCTGTAGGCAACAGGTAAAGCGGCTTCAGCGTCAAGCAGGTCCTTTTCAATTTGGGCATATACATCTGCAACAGAACTACGTGTTTTCTCGGCATTAGGATCCACAACAATGGTATGGAGTTGTAAAACAACCGGGCCGTAATTCCTCACCAGGTGCGAGTAGTGGTAAGCACGTAAAAATTTGCATTCGCCTATAATTTGCGCCCTTCTTGTGTCGGTTAAAGTACCATCAGTAATATTGGCTATATTATCAAGAATAAGATTTACAGCACCAATTTCCTGGTATAGTTCAACATAATCAGTTGTTACCGGTTGGTGATCGGTAGGTACCGTGGTAAAGTTGTCCACACCGTCTATATCAGGTGCGGAGCCTCCCGAGTAGCAATTATCCGAGCGCACATCGCCATCAATGATATAGTTCCAATCATAATATTGATTATTGAAGTTCGCCATGAGCGAATAAGCGCCGTTTAATGCTGTTTCTGCATCAGCGGCTGTTTTAAAATTAGCAATAAGTGTGTTTTTGGGTACCTGGTTAAGGAAGCTTTTTTTACAGCTGTATCCCCCTATCAGGACGATTGCCGAAAGGGCAAGTAAATATTTTTTTTGCGTTTTCATGCTTTTTAAGTTAGAAATATTTATAACGTAACATTAACACCAACTGTAAAACCTTTGGTTTGAGGATAAGTTCCATGATCAAACCCTAACTGCGTGCCTGACGAAATACCACCGCTTGCTACGTTAAGATCAGGAGAATAACCCTTGTAACCGGTTATCGTAAAAATGTTTTGAAGGGTGAAATAAGGGCGGATCTTGGTTACACCAATATTGTTAAGCAACTTGCCGGTAAAGTTATAAGCAAGTGTTAATTGCCTTGCTCTTAAATAAGAGCCATTTTCAACCCATCTTGAGGATATGCTGTAGTTAGGTACAGAATTTGCCGGTGCAGCGTTGCCGGCCATTGCTTTCGGGATATCGGTTACATCACCCGGTTTTTCCCATCTTCTTAAAACAGCGCTTGATTGGTTTACAAGCTCTGTCATATCCTCTAACTCCATACGGGTTGCATTGAAGATCTTGTTGCCGTAAACGCCGTCTATCAGGATGTTAAGGTCGAAATTGTGATAGCTGAATTGGTTACTAAATCCAAATGTAAATTTGGGTAGCGCGCTGCCCAAATAAGTTCTGTCATGGTCAGGGTCTATCTTGCCATCGCCATTAAGATCCCTGAAATTGATATTTCCGGTTTGTGGGTTTACGCCATCATCAATATATCCCCAGAAAGATCCAAGCGGTAACCCGCTTTTCACAATGCCGGCATTACCACCAATATCCTGGATATAACCTGTCAATATCGGAGATGTTCCGGCAGGGAACTGGGCCACGTTCCTGTTAAATGACATGTTGATCGAACTTGTCCAGTTAACCTTGTCGCCTCTTAAAATATTACCGGTAACAATAAACTCAAATCCTTTATTCTGTATGTAACCAGGCAGATTTTCTTCAACAGTTGATATACCTGTAGAGATTGGCTGCTGAACACTCAGGATAAGTCCTCGGGTTCTTTTAATATAATAATCTGCTGACAGATCGATCACGTTATGGAACAACGAAACATCCAAACCGGCGTTGAATTGTTTAGTTTCTTCCCATTTTAAATGCGGGTTACCGGCCTGCCCGCTTGGGGTAGTACCTGATAATACGGTTGTACCATCATAAGCATAATTATTGCCTGTGCTTAACTGGCTGTATGAAGGATAAAGATCGGCAGGTAAGTTTCCTGTAGCACCCCAGCCTGCTCTAAGTTTCAAGTCGTTAATGAACGAGAACTGTTTCATAAAGTCTTCATCAGACACGCGCCAGCCTGCAGAAAATGCCGGAAAGTTAGACCATTGATTGTCAATACCCAATCTTGATGAACCGTCCCTACGCACTGTAGCAGTTAACAGATACTTGTCTTTAAACGCATAGTTAACCCTTGCAAAATAAGATTGTAAGGTCCATTCGTCCTCAAAAGTTTGATTGAGTGTGTAATTTGATGCTGCAGACAATACATGGATAGAATAACTTGGAAACCCGTAACCTGATTGCGCTGAAGATTGATCTTGTTGTTTTGAGCTACTTGTTCCGATAATTGCGTTGATAGAATGATCACCAAATTTTCTGTCGAATGTTAATGTATTATCCCAAATGTACCTGAAGTTTTCGCCGGTGTTATAGGCACTTATTCCATTCAATGTTTTTGCTGCGGTAGTGAGCCTTGGGTCCTGGAAAACTGTTTGATAGCTGTTCTCTAACGTTATACCTAATTGCGAACGGAAGGTAAGGTCAAAAGGTAATTTTGCCTGGATGTGTCCTTCGCCCAATAGATTGTTGGCGGTGGTTTGGTTATTTGGACCATAAATATCGGCTAATGGGTTGGGCCATCCTTGCGAGAATGAATTGAAACCATAAGTGCCATCTCCGTTAGGATTGTATATCGGACTAAAAGACGGTGTGGTTAAAGCACTCAGAACGAAACCACCGTATTGGCTACGCTGGTTGTCATATACATCATTATAATCGGTTCGATTGTAATTAAGGTGTGTACCTACCGATAGCCAATTGTTCATTTGCTGCTCTAAATTCAGGCTGGTTGAATATCTTTTGTAACCTGATGTAATGGCAATACCATCCTGGTTTACATAGCCAACGCTAAAACTGTAAGTCCCTTTGTCGCTACCACCAGAAAAATTAGCGTTAATGCCTGTTGTTGGAGCCTTTCTGTAAACCAGGTCCTGCCAGTTGTTATTATTTGCGTTAATAAGCGAATCCGGAATAACAAAGCTTGTATTGCCTGCATTTACTTGTTCTTCCTTTAATAAGGTTGCCAGCTGGCTGCTGTTCAATACCGATAGTTTTTTGCTTATTTGCTGCTCGCCGGTGTACATGTTCACGTCCACCTTCATTTTGCCCTTAGTACCTTTTTTGGTTGTAATTAAAACCACGCCATTGGTTGATCCGGCGGCGCCGTAAATACCGGCGGCGGCAGCATCTTTCAGGATACTAATTGACTCGACAGAGTTAGGATCTAAGCTGCGGGTATCATAAGAAACTACACCGTCAATTACATATAAAGGTTGTGTATTGCCAGACAAAGATGCCACACCCCGTACAAAAACGGTCATATCCTGCCCCGGTTTTCCTGAAGGCTGCATCACCTGTGCACCAGGCACCTTGCCCGCTATAGATTCGGCAACGCTTAAAACAGGGCGCTCTTTTACATCAGCTACGCTAACGGTTGAGATAGCCGAAGTGATATCCTTTTTTCTTTGCGAACCGTAACCTATTACTACCACCTCGTTTAATTTACCTGTTGCGGCCTCTAAAGTGATATCAATAGCCTGTCTTTTATTAATAGGGATCTCTGTACTGGTGTAGCCTAAATATGAAATTACCAATGTTCCGTCTTCAGGAGCGTTTATAGCATAGTTGCCATTAGCGTCAGATGCTACACCCGAAGTCGTCCCTTTAATAATGACAGAGACCCCAATCAATGGTTCGCCTGTAGCCTTATCCGTTATTTTACCTTTAATCGGAATGTTGTCGATTTGAACGGCGTTTACCTTATCCCTTGCTTTTACAACAATAGTTTGCTGGAAAATTTTATAAGTTAAGGGTTGATCTTTAAAACACTGGTTCAACGCTTCCTCGACAGTAGCATTTTGAATGTTAATGTCAAGTTTCGACGTTTTTGCAACTGCTGTTTCTTCAAAAAAATAATTATAGCCGCTTTGTTTTTTGATCAGCTTTAATATCTTTTGTACTGAAGTGTTGTTCTCATGAATACTAATATTCTGGCTAAAAGTTTTGGCACTTACATTTAAAAGGGCAGCCAAAATAATTACTACAGTTAGCTTCATAGCTAATAAATATTTAAAAAGATGATATCTTTTTACAGGCACCACCATAAAATTAAATTTCATAGTTTTGTTTGTTTGGGTTTAAAACTTATTTTTCAATTGCTCGATTGTGGATTTAGGCGGACCCAGATATACGTGTCCGGGAATGCGCTCCAACGCACCCCGGATTTTTTGTATCCGAAATTTTTTATGACACATAAAAAATCGACCTAAAATTTGGGTTGATTTAAGTTATTTTATCTCTCATAGGGTTTAAAATTTAGTTGCTAATTGGTTTAATTACTCATAATTATTGCCATTATAATAACGGCGCTTAGTAAGCCTGGCAGGTTTAACCGGGCTACAATTTCTTCATCGGTTTATTAGTTGTAATTATTTAATTAATTACAGTTATTGTATGCCCCTGTGTTTTAAAATCAACACCGGTATATTTTAACATATTTAAAAGCTCCGACAGATTTACATTGCGCGATATGCTTCCCGTAAAATTTCTTTGCGGAGATTGGCCCTCATATTTGATCTGTACATCATACCACCTTGATATTTCGCGCATGATAGCCGGCATCTCGGTATTGTCAAACTGAAAAACACCGTTCTTCCATGCAAGTACGTTCTCAATATCTGCCGCGCTAACTTTAATATCTCCGGTGGTGTTATTTAAAACGTCAGCTTGCTGGTTTGGTTTAAGAATAATCGTTTTATCATTTGCCGTCACTTTTACACTGCCTTCAACCAGCGTGGTTTTAATAGATGGTTCGTCGGCATAAGCGTTAATATTAAAGTGGGTACCCAATACTTCAATAACTTGCTTGCCTGCGGCTACTCTAAATGGCAAATGCTTGTTTTTAGCAACCTCAAGGTATACCTCACCTGTTATAGTGATCATTCTTTCTGTTTTTGAGAATGCAACAGGGAATGTTACAGATGAGGCCGAGTTTAACCACACTTTGGTGTTATCGCTTAAAGAGATCTGGTATTGACCGCCCTTGGGGACGGTTATGGTGTTATAAATAAGCGACTGATCTTCGGCTTTGGCAGATGCCTGGTAAGTTATCTGTCCGTCCTGATCCTTTTTTAATAAGGTTTTCCCCTGGTTAGTTAGTACACCATTTTTAACATCGCTCAGGTTAATTTTTGAGCCATTTGCAAGCGTTAAAATGGCTTTATTACCACCGGGTTTTATATCATCGTTGGTTTTGTTTTGATAGGCTATTTCGTTGGGTTTAACATAACGGTTATGGGTGAAATAATAAGTAGAAAAGCCTGCCAGTAATAATAAGCTTGCGGCTACAGACAGCCATATTTTAGGAGAAGTGCGATTGTTATTATTTTTAATAACATTCTCTATTTTGAAAAATATCCGGTCTTCTAATATTTCCTCACTCTCGGCAAATTCCGGGGGGATCTTCACGTCATGGTCCTGGTCTGAATTGTACCACCGGGCAAATTCTTTCTTTTCATCAGCCGTAATGGTCTTATTCAGCCATTTACTTGCTAATTCCTGTAATCTTTGGTCGGTAGGTTTACCTTTCATTCAACGGTTGTTTAATAGTAAGTCCGCCGACGGAAGGATATCCCTTAGTGTATTGAAAAATAAATTTTATTAAATTAAAAAAGGTGTCATTTATGAGGTTAGGATGCACCACTTTTTGTAGCTTTTGATGCTACTGTAATTTTTCTTTTATGGTGACTTATGCTGATCCTAAATGATTTAAAATTAATATATTTATTTTTGCCGATAGCTATCGTTTATCCCGGCAAACATGGTTGAGATATTTCAAAATATCCGTAAAAGATATAGGTTCAGCACTCCTTGTGAAGAACTGCTTAACGCTGTCGAATTTTATTCGCAGTCAGTTTCAGACTGCCCCGCCCAACATTTAACGTTTGACGCTTCATCGGTAAAAATGTTCCCCAGCTGGACGCCTACTTTTTATATTAATCTTGGTACGCCTTATGGTATTGTTTTGAAGAATAGCCGATACTCTGTGAAAGCGGATGAAGATGTTTTGATATTACGAAATGCCGATGTTACAAGACATATATTGCCTGCCGATAATATATTCACTGTTAAATTCCATCCCGGTGGTTTGGAAGCTGTATTAGGCATAAACCAGGTTCCGGTGATTGATCAGCTCCTGCATCTTCATCACTTTTTGCCAGTGCAACTACTCAGAAAAATAAAACAATCAATAAGTTTTGAAGAAAGAGTCGCAATGCTGGAATCCTATCTGTTAGCAGCATACGTTAAGCGAAGTAACCCGGATCACTATGTTAGCATGGTTAATGACTGTATTGGTGAATATCAAGCGGCTGGCTTTCGGTTAAATACATCTAAAGTTGCGGAAACACAATTTATTTCTTCTAAAACAATCAATCGTTATTTCCACAGGGTGATCGGCGCCTCACCAAAAAATTACTTTTCAATTCTTCGGGGAAGAAATGCTTTAACTGCCTTTATGAATGATAGCGAAAACTTTATTCCGATGGATTATGGTTATTATGATCTGAGCCATTTTTATAAAGACATGGTTAATTTTACCGGTCAAAGATTAACGAAGCAGCATTTATAAATTGTCCGTTTTTTACTTTTAGCGGGTGGCGCCAACCCTTAGCTTTGCCTGTCAAAGAATACGTATGAAAACACTTTTTATAATTTTGCTTTTCGCAACAGTTTTTTGCAAAGCACTGTACGCCCAAAAGTATAAACCTGTCATCGAACCTTTCCCCCGGATGGTTCATGCAGATCCAAGACTGATTTTAAAAACCGGCTACCTGGTCGTTCCGGAAGATAGAAAAAAGCCGGAAGGGCGGAAGGTGAAGATTCCATTTTTATTTGTACGCAGACCGGATCAGGACCCGCGTAAAAACATCACGCTTTACACGACAGGCGGACCAGGCTATAGCACAACGCTTAATTTCGATAGCATAAGGTATAGCTCCGGCTGGTTAGCCTATGGCGGTTTCATTGCTTTTGATCAGCGCGGAACAAAGCGGGCAAAGCCCTGCCTGGATTGTATGGAGGTGGCAACAGCCATCAAACGCAGCTACGTAGAAGGAAAAAACAGGGACAGCCTCGTGTCAGCAGCAGTCCGGCGATGCCGGAACCGCTTTGTAGAGCAGGGAATAAATCTATCAGCCTATAACACGATCGAAAGCGCAGAAGATATGAACGATTTGCGATTAGCGTTACATGTTGATTCACTCAACCTGATAGGTATATCTTATAGTGGAAGCCTGATGCTGGCCATGGCCCGCCTTCATCCTGAAGGCGTTCGTACCCTAATTTTAAATTCACCGCTTCCCAATGACGTTAATTTTGAAGAACACGCTTTATTTAATATAAATGAAGCGCTGGAACAAGTATTTCTTAATTGCGAGGCAGATTCCTCAGACGCAAAATATAAAAATTTAAAGGCACGTTTTCATCAGTATTTCAGCGCCATCACGGGTAAGAAGTTTACCATTGCTTACCAGGAAAAGACCAACGGTAAAAGCATGAATATCGTTTATGCCAAAAATGAGTTGCTTGAAGCTGTTATAAGCAAGCTGAATTCCTGGCAGGTTAATACCGTGCCAGGCGTAATGATCGACCTGATCGAAGGTCGCCAGGATAAATATGTGAGAGAAGTGCTGGATCAGTATTTTGCGGGCAACACCAGTGTTTCTTTCGGCATGCGTTATTCCGTTTATTGCTCCGAGCAGATCGCTTACGACAATCCACAATTAGAAACGCAACAGGACCAGGTACTTCCATGGTTAGCCGGGTATCCCTATAATGATGTAAACCATGCCATATGTGATTGCTGGCGGGTAAAGCCTGAACCCGCGGTTGCAAAGCAGCCGGTTTATTCCCGCGTTCCCGCGTTGATATCGGCCGGTGATATTGACCCGGATTGCAGGCCGTTCTATAACACGTTGATCAAACGCTACATGCCCAATAGCCAGTTACTGATCTTGCACAACAAAGGGCACGCTCCTGGTTTTGCCATAGATGGGACGGATTATGTGAAACTTTTTTTAGACAATCCATACCGGAAACTCGTATCCCGATCTGAAAATTTGATTATAGAGTAGATCAACGTCGACAAAAAGAGAATTTTACATTCGGTTGATTTTACAGTAGCATCAAAAGCTACAAAAAAGTGGTGCATTATAATCTCATAAGTGACAAAAGGACTGTCAAGGGCCCTGTTGGAGCCTGACTATCTAAATTTTAAAACGCGGGATGCCGCTGAAGCCATTGCCGGATGTATAACTTAGTCGCAACTTTTGTACAAGAGGCGCTTAGGCATAAACTTTGAGTGAAGTTTTGAATTAAAATTATGACCTTTAATAATAAATAGATGAATCGATGGTAAAAAGCAAATTACTAAGAATGGACAATATGGGCATTGTGGTGGAATCCCTCGACAACGCCGTCGCATTTTTTACAGAAATCGGCCTTAAGCTGGAAGGGCGTGCTACTATCGAAGGAGAATGGGCGGGCCGGATTACCGGATTGGGTACGCAAAGGGTGGAGATCGCGATGATGGTTACACCTGACGGCCACAGCCGGCTCGAGCTTTCGCGATTCATTGATCCGCCTACCATCTCAGATCACCGGACTGCTCCTGTGAACGCTTTGGGTTATTTACGCGTTATGTTCACAGTTGAAGACATTGACGAAATGGTGTCCAGGCTCATCAGGCATGGCGCTCAACTTGTTGGTGAAGTGGTTCAGTACGAGGATTCGTATCGGCTCTGCTATATTCGCGGAATCGAAGGACTTCTTATCGGTTTAGCGGAACAGCTTGATAATAAATGAGTTGCTTAAAGCAGTATTTGACCCAGCCTGGTACGTAAAGTTTTTATGGCTTTACTTAAATGGGCTTCAACGGTTTTTTCTGAGATCCCCATTTCCATTGCTATTTTTTTGTGCGAGAAGCCCGACTCCCTGCTTAACTGATAAACCATACGGCATTTATCGGGCAGATCGGCCACAAGTTCTGCTAACTGGTTTTTCAATTCTTCAAATTCAAGCCATTGTTGGGTAGAGTCGTCAGTAATGCTAAAGGCGGTTTGACTATAGTTAATATATTTTTGCTGGTTATTCCGTTTGTCTAAAACTTTGATTACACGGTATTTAACAGATACCGCCAGGTAAGCACTTAGTGTATCGATCACGCCTAAATTATCGCGCCTGTTCCATAACGAAACGAAGATATCCTGCACAATTTCTTCGGCCTCATTTAAGTCATGAAGTTTGTTTGCGGCAATAGAAAAAAGTTTTTTCCAGTACCGGCTATATATTTCAGCAAATGCTTGCTCATCATTAAATTGCAGCAAGCCGATGATCTCCTTATCATCAAGCAAGTTATAATTGTACATATCAAAATAGGGGCAATATGATATTTATAGATAACCTTTATCCACAAAAGGTATCCGTGTAAATAGCAATTAATTAGGTCCGCAAGAAAGTAGAATACTTTAGGCAGATTGGTTATGTAATCAAAAGTAATATTTAAAATTAATAAATAATATTTTGTACAATTAAAAAATATTTAAGGTTACGATACAGCGTTTTCAAGCTACAGCCTATCAAAATCCTCAAACAATAAAGAGAGAACGCAATAAATTAAATATAATTACTTGCTATATTATAAATCTTATTTTGGGGTGACAGACCAGGCCGAAAAGGTTACTTTTCAAAAAGGGTTATCCCGTTATAAGTAACAGCCATATCCTTGCCAAACAAGCCGACTTGCGATGCAGGCCATGACCCCTTGACCTCTGTAACTTGTTTCCCATCGAGAAATAAAATGACTCTGTCTGCCAGTTTAACGGCTCTCAAATTATAGTCGGATGTTTTTTCCTCGGTCACGTACAATTTATAAACATGTACTGAATTATCAACCGCTGAGCTGACCAACCTGATGGCGTCGGTTGTTATTTTACCAAACTCAATTTTATTCACGGCCTGATCATCGCGCGATACAACTTTGAAATCAAGCGGGTACCATTCGCCGTTGTTCCGGTAAAAAACCTTTAATGAGTCAAACAGATTGATTTTAAAATCACGTTTGTTATAAACAGACTTTGCAATTTCAAGGGCTGATATTTCGGTGTTTTTCTTTAACTGGTAATACTTCGCTAATCCGTCGCCATATTTAGGATCGGGATATTTAACGACCAGGCGTTTCAGCGGGATCACTGAATTGGCAGCCACGCCTTTTAATTTACCGGTGATAACCAGGTTACCACTTTCAAAGTTTAATCCTGCCTGTAAATAATTGTCCTTATCAGTATAAACAGGATATATGCCTGCTACTCCTTTATTTAACCCGGCACCACTGTTAAGATAAACCTGGGTGCCAAATTCATACCGGCTCAACAAGTCGCCTTTGAATGCTGAAAAGCTCCCTTTATCTACATTTTGTGAGATTCCATCTTTTGAAATTGTCCATTTCCCACTGGCCTTTTCACCATATGCCGGGTTACCCCAGCCGGTGATGGTTGTATTATATTCATCCCATCCCGGATTATAGATTGCGCCGTCAAACGACGCGCTGCTGTTTTGGGTAAATAGCCCCGGAATGCCGGGAGCAGTAAATGCAGACGCAATTTTATTATTGCCCGGCGCGGGGTTGTCGTCAATCAACAGATCAAACCGCTGGGCATTTTTGTATACTGACAGGCTATGATAAACATTAAAATTAAATTGGTTTGATAACTTGTTTTTTTGAACCAACTCTTTCCCATCCTTAACCAGTCTTGAATACCATGTTCCATCTTTTGGGCTAAGGCCGACTTCCAGGAAATTGGCAGGGCTTGCGTAGTAAGCTATTATGCCCAAATTACCTTTTTTAGCCGGGTTGTTTTTTACACCAATTTTAAACAGGTAGTTATTTGATCTATGGCTTTTAATTAAGATGGTACTTTTACTTACGTCATCATTTTGCTGTAGTTCATTATCCCGGATCTGCCATTTGCCCGATTTGATCTGCCACTTAGCTTGAAGGCTTGAATTATCTGCCGATTCAAAAATATCGCCAAAAATTGGTAATGAAGGGTTGGGATGATAGCCCGGTGTTTTGCTCCCGGTAGGCCCGTCTACCGTTAATTCGTGATCGTTAAAAATAACACGATTTACAAACTGGCCGCGCCTGCCGCCGTTTTTAATGCCAAAATATACCAGCCACCATTCAAATCCGTTAGGGCCTTTAACAATATTGGGTTGCCCGGGATTTAACAGGATATCATCGCCTGGTTTTGTTAACGGATCTACCAGGTCTACATCTACATTGGCCGCTCTTCTTCCCTTTTTACTATGGATGGCAATTACGTTATTGCCGGCTTTTAATTTTTGGATAATATCGCTCTGCAGATCAATTGTTGCATAATTAGCTGTCGCATTGCTGTAAACCATTTGTCCGTCAATATATACTTCGGTTGAGCCTGCGTGGTTAACCAATAGTTGCAGGTAAGGCGAGGGTGCAGGCTTCATGGTAAACTGTTTTCGTATCCAGATATCATCGCTATCCCATGCGGTTTGCTTTCTGATAACATTGCTGCCGGTTATGGCCTCCTTTGCAAATCCTTTTTCCCCGCTTTTCCAATTAGCGTCGGCAAAGCCGGGTTTCATCCAGTCGTCAGCAGGTTTATCAAATATATAATGCCAGTTGGTAAAGGCCTCAAGCGACGAAGTGAAATAATATTTCATTTCGTCAGGATTGTCCGTTAAATTTTGCTGCACAACAGGCTGCGGGTATTTATTGCCGCTGTTAAAACCTAACGGATCATCAGCTTCTGCAACACCCAACGCATAGTTACCATACTGGTTAGCACTATGATTGGCGTTGTACATCATGTAATATTTTGAACGATATTTCATTACCCATGGGCCTTCATTCACATTATTATCATAACGTTCCCAGGTTTCGGGTAATGAATTGAAGATATATTTCGGATCACCTTTTAACGTCCATGGGTCGGTCATTTTCTGGCCCCAGATGGTATTACCATCTGTAAACTTTACCGAATAAAAATAGAACGTGCTGTCGCTGTTGATAAACATATCTGCGTCTATCCGACTGTCAAACCATGTTTTTTTGTTCGGTTCAACATAAGGGCCAAGAATATTGTCAGCAACGGCATGGCCTATGTGTACGGTCATGTTTTTTACACCCCAAAAATTAACCGACCAGTAAAAGTGAAACTTCCCGTTCCAATACTTAATATCGGCAGCATGGATCTGATTATCGCCAAAGGGTTTTCCTTTTGTCCAATCATTATCCATAGAAAAAACATGAACAGGCCCGGTCCACTTGATCAAATCGTCCGAAATATAAAAACCACCATTTGTGGCAACACCTGCCAGGTAATATTTACCGTTAAAATTTATTACCCCCGCATCGGCAACACCTTCGATAACCGGGTTACTTTGCGCATATAGCGAGTAATTGGTTAAACCCAAAACCATGAAAAGAAGGATCAGCAGGCAGGTGTTGGGCTTTTTCATTTAGCTTTCTTTTGCTTTTTGTGCAATTTCTTTCAGCTTATCTATAGGTACGGGCTTGATGAGGAATTCCTCAACAAATGAATAAGAGTCAGATTTAACCTTGTCTTCTTTTCTGACAGAGGTGGTGACTACATAAACAGCTATCTTCTTACTGAAACCGTCAACCAGTTTATCATAATCACTAAGGAATGTCCAGCCATCAACAATCGGCAGATTGATGTCGACGAAGATCACGTCAGGCAGTTTATCATTGTCATTCTGGTGTGTATGCAGGTAATCTAAAAGCTGTTCTGCTTTGTAATAGTGGTGTATATAGTTATACAGGCCAGTATTAGCGTGTGCATAATCAATAATTTGATGAAAAATGGAATCATCATCCAATACAATTAAAGTAGTCATGTATATAATGTGGGTTAGGCAGTAAAGGTTTAAAGTAATTTTGGCTAAAAATACTAAACAGATCAAACATAATGCTTAAATAATATAAATGATACAGACCACTATGTATGATCCGGATTTGAAAAGACAGTATTAAACTGGTTAATTTATGATCTATATATACAATTGGTTTATTTACCGGATATATACATCAATAAATTTAGTAGCTGTTTTATTATTTGTATTTTTAAAACGGTGCTGACCAATGCAGATTATCTGTAGCACATAAACCTCAAATATTAAAGTATTATATATGCTGCCAATAAAAAATATTAAACGCCGGGATTTTTTAAAAGCTTCGGGTATGCTTACTGCCGGGCTGATCGTTTCCCGCGTGCCTGCAATTGCGGGCACGAAAGGTGTAAGTTCCTTGTACCAAAGAGGCACGGTAACCATATACCTTAAAAGCAAGAACGAATTGCAATATATCGGTATGCCTGTTGGTGGCATCAATTGCGGCACAGTTTACCTGGGTGGTGATGGGCGCCTCTGGCTTTGGGATATCTTTAATTCTAATCAAGAGGGTATTGAACCCAAAGTTGTAAACTGGGATTTTAATGTCCAGGATAAGGGTTCAAAAGTTCGTTCGCGCGATGGGGCCTGTTACATCCAGCCATCAAAAGATATCCGCCCGCTGGAACAAGGCTTTGGGATCAGGATCAATTATCAGGGATCTACTATCGTCAAACGCTTTCATCAGGACGACTGGCACGAGATAAAGTTTGAAGCAACTTACCCTGCAGCGGTTATTCATTATATTGATTCAAAACTACCTTTAACTATAAAGCTGACAGCGTTCGCTCCGTTTATTCCGCTGGATGAAGATAATTCCAATATCCCAGTAACCATCCAATCCTTCGAGCTGAAAAATACAGGGACAGCGCCAATGGAAATTGAAATGATAGGATGGCTTGAAAACGCCGTCAATAAATTTTCAATGACTAAGGCCGGTGATGGGAAACGAATCAATAAGGTTGTCAATAGTAAAGATCATGTTTCGGTATGCGCTTCCTTTGCCCCGGCAGATACGGCAAAACCTAACAATGCCGGCGATGCAGGATCGATGTGCTTATCTTTTATAGGTACGGATGCCATTGGTGTTCCTTCTTTTCAGCTTCCTTTTTCTAAAGCGGCTTTCACCGTGAAGACAGTCAGTGAAGCAACGGTGAATGCTGACGAAAAATTAATTGGCGGCATTGTTTCATCAGCACAATTACTGCCCGGTAAGACAATCAAAAAGGAATTTGCCATTAGCTGGCATTTTCCTAACGTAGGTGAACGTATTGCTGTGCCGGACGCAAGGACCGGCCATTACTACCTGAATAAATTTGAGGATGCCCCTGCCGTTGCAGATTACGTAGCCAGCCATTTTTCTATGTTAACCGAACAGACAATTTTATGGAAAAACACCTGGTACGATTCAAGCCTGCCACATTGGTTCATGGAAAGGACCTTTTTAAATATTTCAGCACTGGCAACCACTACCTCGCACCGTTTTAAAACCGGGCGGTCATGGGCATGGGAAGGCGTGGGGGCCTGTGAAGGGAATTGTACCCATGTATGGCAATACGCGCAAGCTACCGGGCGGATATTTCCGGCTATTGAGCGGGATAACCGCCAACGGGTGGACCTGGGGATATCTTTACAACCCGACGGTGGAATATGGTTTAGGGGCGAGTATGATAAACGCCCCGCGATTGATGGCCAGGCCGGACGGGTGCTGGGCTGCCTGCGCGAACACCAGATGAGTGCAGACTATACTTTTTTGAAAACTAATTGGCCGCAAATTAAACGAGCGACCCAATTTATCATTGATCAGGATAAAAACGGCGACGGTATGACGGACACGCCAATGGAAAATACGCTGGACGCGGTTTGGGACGGAGAAATAGCCTGGATAGTAGGATTATGTATCGCTGCGGTAAAAGCAGGCGGGGTAATGGCGCAGGAAATGGGCGATAAAGCCTTTGCTGATCGTTGCAATGATTACGCCGCAAAGGGTACAATGAATATGGATGCTGTTTTATTTAATGGCGAATACTATATCCATCGCCCGGATGCAGTTAAAGGCAAAAGCGGAATTGGCTCATACAACACCTGTCATATAGACCAGGTGTTGGGCCAAAGCTGGGCCTGGCAGGTTGGGCTGGGCAGGATCAATAATAAGGATAAAACGGTAAGTGCTTTAAAAGCACTCTGGAAATATAATTTTATGCAGGACGTTGGGCCGTTTGAAAAGCAGCATTCGGGTTGGCGCCCTTATGCATTGCCCGGCGAAAGCGGTATGGTAATGAATACTAACCCACTAAAAGAACCCCGGCCTTACGGCGAATCTGCAAGCTGGCAAATGGGGTACTTTTATGAATGCATGACAGGTTTCGAGCACCAGGTAGCCAGTCACCTTATGGCAGAAGGTATGACAGATGAGGCGCTGACGTTAACAAAAGCGGTCCATGACCGGTATCATGCCTTTAAGCGAAATCCCTTTAATGAAATTGAATGCAGTGATCATTATGGCCGTGCTATGGCAAGCTATGGTACTTTTATTACAGCTTGTGGTTTTGAGTATCATGGCCCTAAGGGTTTTATCCGTTTTGCGCCTAAATGGGATAAGCAAAATTTCAAAACCCCATTCACTACGGCGCAGGCTTGGGGCACTTACCGGCAAAAAGAAACTAACGGTAAACAAGAGCATATTTTAGAACTAAAATATGGATCATTGCAATTGCAAACCATTAGCCTGGAAAAGTGGAACGCCGGAAAGCTACAAAAGGGCAAAGTAATGATAGGGGCGCAATATATTGCAGCAGATTTTGAGCAGCAAGGCAATTCTGTCCTCGTAACTTTATCGAAACCTGTTCAAATCCAAACCAATGAATCATTAAGGATCTTTATATAATATGATTGTGCCTGACGCGTCAGTTAGCCAACTGCTTTTTAAACTGGTTGGGGCTGCTGCCGGTTTCCTTTTTAAAAAGCCTTGAAAAATAAGGCAGGTTTTCAAAACCAAGTTCGTAGGCTATTTCAGAAACACTCTGATCATCGCCTTTTAGGCGGTTCTTGGCTTCGTTTACCAGGTAAATATGTATCAGGTCCATAGCGGTTTTACCTGTTTCCTGTTTCAGCATATCGCTCAGGTAGCGGGGCGATACATTAAGCTGCGATGCCAACGCGCTTACAGTGGGCAGTCCGTGTGTAAGAAACAGCTCTTGTTTGAAATGAGCCGCCAGGGCATCATTGAACTTTGATATCGTTTTGCCGGAAAGATCGGTACGGTTTATAAACTGGCGCTTATAAAACCGTTGCGAGTATTTCAGCATTGAATCGATATGTGTTAGTATGATATCACGGCTATATTCGTCGGTATTGGCGCGGTATTCGGCATCGATCTTATAAAACAGGTCCCACATAATTTCCTCTTCTTTTGGCGATAGGTGCAGCGCTTCATTTGCTTCGTAATCAAAAAAAGCATATTTGGCCATCTCGTTATGCAGCACATGGCCATGCAGGAAATCTTCGTGAATAAATATGATGAACGCATCCTCCTCATACTCCACACTTTGAAACTCGATGATCTGCCTTGGCTTTACAAATATCATACTGCCGTTATCGTGATCATATTTGGTGCGTCCATACATAACAACGCCCGACTTTAGTTTTTTAAACCCGATCATATAAAAATCGGATGTAAACTCCCGGCCGCCAAGCATGCAGGTTTTTGTACACCTGTATACACTGAATAATGGATTCTCGGGCATCGGGAAACCATTAATGCGGTGCATGTCAGCTAAATTTTTAAAATGTTGCATAATGCGATAAATTACACAAATCTACGCCGAAACACGGCGTAGATTTGTCAGTACAATACCATTAAAATTACTTGCCATGGGCCGCAGACGATACCTCGTTCCAGCTATCCCATTCGGCAAACCGGCTTTCATAATTTGGTTTGATCCATGGGTAAGCGTATTTGCCAAGCAACAAACGCAATGGAGGGGTTTCGCTATCAATAAGTTTCAATACGGCTTCTGTAGTTGCTTCAGGGATACCCCACATATCATCGGGTCTGCCGGTGCTTGATGCTGCCTTTAATGCATCATATTCAGGCATAGACACGGTCTGCGCAGATGAAGCACCTGACCAATCAGTTGCAAACCCGTTTGGCTCGACCAGGCTAACGTTAATGCCAAACCCTTTTACTTCGGTAGCCAGTGTTTCGCTTAAACCCTCCACTGCAAATTTAGAAGCGTTGTACAAACCCAACGAAGGTATGGTGATCAGCCCTAACACGCTTGAAAGCTGGATAATATGGCCGTGTCCCTGCTCACGCATTATGGGCAATACAGCTTGTGATAACCACAGCAATCCAAAAAAGTTGGTCTCCATTTGTTCGCGGGCTTCTTTTTCGGTTGTTTCTTCAATTGCACCAAATAAGCCATAGCCTGCATTATTGATCAGCACATCAATGCTGCCGAAATGCTCTTTTGCTTTATTGACAGCCTCGAAATCAGCGGCGCGGTCGTTTACATCCAGTTGCAGCGGTAAAATATTATCGCCGTATTTACTAACCAGGTCGTCAAGTGTACCCAGGTCGCGTACTGTTGCTATTACTTTGTCGCCTCGTTGCAATAGTGCCTCGGCCCATAATTTACCGAAACCACGTGAGGCACCGGTAATAAAAATTGTCTTTGCCATTGTTTTAATTTTAAATGTTAGGACAAATGTAGATAGGCTGGTGCCGCACGATTTATACAGAAGTAGCTAAAACTGATACGTTTTTACGTAAGCATATAAAATTGGTAATGGTATTGTCATTATTTCGGACAGTGGGGGGGCTTATCTCATCAATCTTTTAAAATTTTAAAAATGCAATCAGGGTAACCACTTGTCGGCGTGTCTTAGCTTAAATAAATTAAAAAAGAGATGAAAAGACACCTTTCAATTTTGACAATATTATTATTCGTGGGTATCACCGCTTTTGCCCAGCAATCTCCTGAAAAAATAAATATCGGCCTGGTGCCGCCGCTAAGCAGCAACTGGACAACGGCATCAAGGGACACCAATTCTTTTTCATTAAATGCAATAGCAGGTTTGTCGGCAGCAGAAACCGGGTTTGCGTTAGCGGGTTTTGCAAATATCGTGCGCCACAATGCTGATGGAATGCTTATAGCAGGCTTTATGAATACGTCGGGAGGCGGACACGGATTTGAGATCGCCGGGTTTGGTAATTTCGCCAAAAATAGCAGCGGCACGCAGATCGCGGGTTTTGCCAATGTTGGCGGCAACGTATCCGGTTTGCAACTAGCAGGTTTTATGAATGCAGCTAAAAAAGTTAACGGAATGCAGATCGGCGGTTTTATCAACAAAGCCAAAAATGTTCACGGAACCCAATTAGCCGGTTTTATAAATATAGCTGATACTGCCGATTGCCAGATAGGCCTGGTTAATATTGCCAAAAATGGCGAGATCAGTCTTGCTGTAACAATTGATGAAAACCGTACTGCTCTATTAAGCATGCGATCAGGCGGCAAATTCCTGTATGGTATTATTGGTGCCGGTTATAACCTGTCTGACAAAAAGAATGAATATGCTTATGAAGCGGGCTTTGGTGCCCATTTACTACATTACGAACCGTTTCGTTTAAATGCTGAACTTACCAATGATGCTTTAACTAATTTTAAGGGCCTTGATTACTTTAGATCAGCTTTTGCCGTACTGCCTTCTATAAAATTAGCCAACCGCGTAGACTTATTTGCGGGCCCGTCGTTTGTTTATCTGCAAAGTAACTCAAGCGATGACATCATGCGGCAAAAACATTATATCTCGTCGTGGGGTGGCAAAAACGGGGATGATTTTCATGGTTTTTACGTGGGATACAACGCAGGCATTGCCATCCGATTATAATTATATTTGATTGATGCAATTAAAGCGCTTATCTATCACTGAGACAGAATTTGAAACCCTGTTTAAGACGTATTTCAGAGAATTGCACGCTTATGCCTATTCTTTGGTAAATGATTGGGATAATGCCGAGGAGCTGGTACAAGGACTGTTTTTGAAGTTATGGGAACGGAACGATTGGACAGGCATACATACCTCTGTTAAATCTTATTTATACAAGTCTGTATACCACGAAAGCCTTAACCTGATACGGCACCAAAAAGTTCAATTGCGCTACCAGTCACTAACCGCACCAATTATGGAAAATAGCACCGGCGATGCTGCTGAAAAATTAAAACTCAGGGAAGTGGAAACACACCTTACAAAAGCATTAAATAAGCTGCCTGAAAAATGTCGCGCCATATTTCACCTTAGCCGATTTGAAGAATTGAAGTATCAGCAAATAGCTGATCAACTGGGTATATCCATTAAAACGGTAGAAACGCAAATGGTAAAGGCGCTAAAAATATTGAGAAAGGAAATGGCTGAATTTTTACCCGCCACCCTTTTTTTACTACTCAATCTGTTAAAAAAATGAAAGAGGATATCAAAGAAGATCTGTTGATCAGGTATATCCTGGACGAAGCGGATGCAGAGGAGCGCCGACAGGTAGAAGCCTGGTTGCGAGGCGATAATGATCATATTAAACGTTTTGAGCAAACCCGTTTTTTATTGGATAAAAGTAAGGAGCTGGCACAATCAAGCCCGTTGAATGAGCAGGAAGCCTGGGAAAAGTTCAAAGTTAAGCGAACTAATTACAAGCCTGCACCGTCCGGGGTGTTAAACCTGCATAACCGCTGGCTACAGGCCGCGGCGGCCGTGCTGATAATAGCAAGCTCATGGATGGCCTGGCATTACGGACATACCCGCCGTGATACAATGATCACTTTAACTGCTTATGAAAAAGTGATCAGCGATACACTACCGGATGGCTCAGTGGTCCATCTGAATAAACATTCTGCCATTGAATACTCGGGAAGAACGGCGCGGCTTAAGGGCGAGGCTTTTTTTAAGGTAGTGCATAATGCCGCCAAGCCTTTTATTGTATACACCCGTGATGTTAGTATTACAGATATAGGTACGGCATTTAATGTAAAAGCTGATGCTGATCAAACAGAGGTGATTGTAGAAAGCGGGGAAGTAAAGGTAAGCAGGAAGGCCAGTTCGGTTATACTAAAGCAAAAACAAAGCGTGCTTGTTCAGTCTGCAAATCTGTTACTACACGTTCAGGAAAATAATGATCTGCTTTACCAATATTACCGCACCGACGAATTTGTGACCGATCATACACCGCTTAGCCGGTTGGTGAAAGTGCTAAATGAAGCCTATGGTGCTAATATCCAGATCAAAGGCAGCGGCTTAACTGATTTGCCCATTACAGGTACATATAAAAGAGAATCGTTGGATAAGATATTACAGGTATTACAATTAACCACGCCGGAAATACATATCATTAACATGGCAGACAAGATCATACTCACCAGGTAAATTGCACTCCCCCGGTTACGCCTGCATAGATATTATTTATATTATTGCTGTTATCAAACTTATGTATTGGCCAACCATGCAGGTCTAATTGATCGCCGGCGGGATAAGAGGCAAGATTGATCTCAGGCCCGGCAAATAGTTGTATCCGCTTATTCAGTTTTAAGCCTGCAAGCAGCCTGAATGAGCTGACCTGGTCGGGATCCTTTTTAAAATCAACCAGGGCTTCATAACCATATTCCCCGTCCAGTGTAAAATAGTGTTGATTAATAAGATGTGCCCCAAAACCAATATCAAAAGCATATCGGCCGGTATGATCAAAGTTATAACCGGCACCGATCAATCCATAAAGAACCCGGCCGCCCGAACGAAAATCAATATGCAGGTAGCGTGATTCATCAAAACTAATTGACAAGCTTTTTCGCCCGTTTTTGATGAAATTGACCAATGCTACCGGGTAGTCACTGCTATCAGCTACATTAAAAAGACCGGCTAACTGAACACCTTTTACTTTTTTTGCAACATTAAACAATCCCGCAACCTGTAAGCCATTTACCTCTCCTGCGGAGTTAGCAATACCCGCAACTTGCATACCATTTGCCTTGTTGAGTACCTGGTTATATATACCGCCCACCTGTAAACCACTCATGTTGCCCCCAACCAGGTTAAATAACCCCGCAGCCTGTAACGCACTGACATCCCAACGATTAATATTAAATAAACCGGCTACCTCAACACCTTGTACGCCGGCTGTATAACCACCAAGCAGGTTTAATGAAAAATGATCGACAACCTGGCTGCTGTACATGCCGTGCGAGCTTAAACCCGGAGTAAGCGATACCTGGTACGGGCTAAAAGCAAAAAAACCGCCCAGGTTCATGTTTTGGATCTGCTGTTTTGACCCTATGAACAACCGGGCGAAGCCTTTACCCAATTTATTAACCGCTTCATCAGGATAATATTTATAAGACTTTTTCTTTTTTGAATTGACAGCCACCTCTTGCAGGAAATAAAGACTGGTGTCCCGGTAATTTTCTTTGGTAGCTGTTAATATAACGGGGCCGTTTTGGTTTTTGAGCTTTAACTCAAATTTGCCCTGGTCATTTGTCATCGTGGAAACCAGCTGATTTCTTTCATAAACACTCACCTGTTTGAGCGGGCGCATGCCGTTTGCATCAAATACTTGCCCGCTGATAGCTAATGGCTGATCCTTCACCTGGTCCACCGTTGCATTTAAGAGCATTCTGTTAGGCCCATGCCGTAGTACGATATAACCGGGCACTTCCTTAAATTCATAATCGGGCCCTAAAAGATTGGATAAAAACGAATATATGGTACCATTAAAATCCTTTATCGAAATAAGACTATCCGCCGGGACCGTTTGATTGTTGTAAGCGAAGGTGAACTGTTTTTTATCCGAAATTTTTTTCAGGACAGTCCCCATGCGCTGATGATCGATCCGGTTCAAGGTTATTTCACTGGCCAGGTAATCTTGTGCATTGGCTCGTGTAACAAGGCATACGGCCAGGAGGCAAAAAAATAATAGATGTCGTTTCATTATCATAGATAAACAATTATCCGGCAATAGGACACTTTGACGGACTTTTACCCTGAGTTGTTACGAAGTTAAATTTGCAAATCAATTCCCGGCCCTTTTCTGTTCTTCTTCTGAGCCTGATTTATTTTGTGTTTTAGTTAGTTTACTGTTGCCAAAGCGATAATTGAAGGTTAATAAAAATGCGCGTGAATAAATATATGAATAACCGGATTGGTTAAGGTTGAGATAACGGTCGCTGCTACCCCGGCTTTCGGTGTTTAATATGTTGTTTGCGTTCAAGCTGAGCGAACCCTGCCCATGAAATAATTTTTGTTTGGCAGCAAGGCTTAAAACCGAATATGCGCCAAAAATAGAACCCACGAACTGTCGGCGCGATTCATACTCAAAATCGGCTTCTAACGATAAGTTATCGCTGCAACGAAAACTGTTATTGGTCACCAGGTCAAGCGTGACAAACCCCGGGTCGTCAAAGCTGAACCCGTTATCGGCGGTACCGTTAAACAGGTTTTGGTAAAAAGTGGCGTTGGTGTTGGTGGTGAACCATTTGGCCAACTCTTTATTGAAACTGAGGCCCACATTCCAGGACTGCGCAAGCGGTATATTGGTGGGCATGCGGGTAATGGTTATTTTATTGGAATCGAGATAGTATAAGGTGCGAAGATAATTATGGTCAAGATCATAAGCTGCCGTAACAAAAAAGGTGTTCTTCCATGACCAGGTCAATTCAGAATGCCAATTGATGTCCGGTTTGAGGTTGGGGTTCCCCTGGAAAGAAAGCGTCGCCGAAAGCGGCCGTCTGAAGGGTACAAGTTCGTGATAGTCCGGCCGGTCGATCCGCTTCCCGAATTGGAAATTTAAGGTATTCCGCTCATCGATCTTGTCGTTAATAAAAACGGTTGGGAACAGCCCGAAATAGTTTTGATGGAAGGAAGCGACGCTGTTTAACTGCTCGCCGTTCATTACCGTTTGTTCGGCCCTCAAACCGGCTTGTATAGCTATTTTTTTGTACTGGCGATTAAAATTAATATACGCCGCATTGATATTCTCGCTGTTCACATTGTCATCGCTTTGAGACGGGTCCGCGACGTTTAGCCCGTTGACCTGGTTATAATAAACACTATTGTTCAAGGTTTTTACATAGCTCGATCTCAGGCCGGTCTCTATTTTGCCATTACCAGGTAAAGGCATTACATAATCTGCCCTTGCCCCGAAAATATGTAACGTCCGCATTTCGTCGATAAATACGTCGCTGCGGCTCAAAAAAAACCCCGATGGGTCGTAGTTTAACCCGGTATTGTACTGGCCGGGCCTGTAACGGTAGTCGGAGTAATCCACATCAACCGACCATTGCCTGTTTGTTGTATCCGGCTTATGCAGTAGTTGAACTCCGGTAGTGAAATTAAGCGGCTTGTCGATGTTCAGCGCGTTAAAATTTTCGCTGCCGGTTTTAACCCTGTTGCTGTCAGCGGTGGTTAATATAGAGGTTAAATTATTGTTAGAACTGCGATCTGAGACGCTGCCTATCAACGTCAGCGTGGTTTTTTTTGAAAGATAAAGGTCAAGACCCGCCGATGAATTGTAAGCTTTATTGACGGTTGTCGCATTGTTAACCGTGGTTTGTTCGGAAGCTAAGGCGTTGCCGTTCATGATGTCGCTGGTGCCGTAACTTGCCGTGTAACCATTGCTGTAACCGTAGCTGTTATTCAAATACAAATTGTATTTATCGGTTTTGAAATTGAGTACCAGGCTGCTATTGTAGCGGCTGTAATGCGGACCCAGGCCGGAGCCAGCTGTGACATTCCCGTTAAACCCGCTTTTTGTGTTCTTCTTCCGGATGATGTTAATGATGCCGCCGGTGCCCCCCGCATCATATTTTGCCGATGGGTTGGTCATGATCTCGACCTTTTGAATATCAGCTGACGGCGTATTGGTTAACAAAGCTGCCAGATCATCGGCGGACAAATAAGTGGTTTTCCCATCCATGATGATATTAACGCCTGATTTGCCGTTAAGGGTGATCTGTCCGTCGGGCGTAACCTGTACACCCGGCAACTTTTTCAGCAGCTCCAAAGCGTTTGTTCCTGTATTAGCAATATTCTGGTCCACGTTGACCACGGTCTTATCGATCTGTTTTTCGATCAGGGGCGTTTTCGCCTGGATGGATACATCCTGTAACTGTATAACCGAGGGTTTTAAAGTAATAACACCCGCATTTGTGAGGCTATCATTAGAAGCGATTATCCGCCTGATAGGCTGATAACCCGGGAAACTTGTTTCCAACCGGTAATTTCCCAGCGGAACATTTTTAAAAACAAAATACCCTGACGTGTCGGTCGTAAGCACTTTACCTATCGCTGTATCCGGCAACCTCTGAAACCGGACGATCGCCCCTACAGCCGGCCGGTTTTTGTCGTCGTTAACCCTGCCTTGGATCAGTCCTTGCGCATATACAGATGAACCATAAATAACGAAAAACAAAAGTATATACAATGGCCTCATGGCACAAGAATAAGCCTTGACGCCATACATAAATAAGTAGGCGAACAGAAAGGCAAAAACGACCTACAGACGGGCGGGATCATCATCCGAAACCGATTCAGGGGGCGCTTTAGCCTGTTCATCGACGGATGCACCGCTGCAGCCATAAAATACTTATTATTGCTTCTGATGAGTTTTTTAGACCAACTTTTAGATCTTCACCGAAAGCACCGCTGGCTGGGCCATGTGGCTTTTTGGCTTGTCTATCTGCTCATTGCCGTCAGTGCCAGTAAATACCGGGACGGCAGGCAAGGTACCTATGGTTTCGAATTCATCTCCGATGCCCTGTATATGTCCACGGAAATGATCGCCGCGTATGGCCTGGCCTATGGCGTGGTGCCGCTGTTTTTTTACCGCAAACGGTATGTACTTGCAGTGATCGCCTTACTGGCGATTTGCTATGCCACATGTGTAACCGGCCGCATTTTTATTGTTAAGATCTGTGAGCCATTGGCCGGGGTAGCGCCCAAAGCCTTTGAAACCTACCAGGAGATCCTGACCGACATACCCAAATTGCTCTATGTTTACCTTTTTGACATGTTGGCTGCAGCTTCCATTTTTACCTTTGTTAAAGTAGCCAAAGACCAGTCTGAAACGAGAAAGCGCGCCATTGAACTTGAAAAACAAAAAGCCGAAGCAGAACTGAAACTACTTAAAGCACAGCTGCACCCACATTTTTTATTCAACACGCTGAATAATATTTATTCGCTTTCGCTCAGCAATTCTCCGGTAACATCCGGTTCTATTGCGTACCTGTCTGAAATTTTGGATTATATCCTGTATCAATGCAATGGGATGTATGTACCTGTGTCCGCGGAAATCACACTGCTGAAAAACTACATCAGCCTGGAAAAATTGCGTTATGATGAACGTCTCCGGGTAAATTTAAAAATCGATCAACAGTATGATGTTTTAATAGCACCGCTTATTTTATTATCCATCGTGGAGAATGCCTTCAAGCATGGAGCCGGCAATTATATTGGTTCGCCGGTGATTGATATTGAACTTTTCGCTGAAACCGATCGTTTTACTTTTAAAGTGACAAATACTTATTATCATAAGCCCGAAGGTGGGCATTCAGAACGGATTGGACTGCCAAATTTAACAAAGCAGCTCGACCTGATCTATCCCGCCAGGCATACTTTGAAAATTGCACAAAACGAAACTATGTTTATTGTTGAATTGCACATCGACCTGAGATGAAAATACGCTGCCTGATCGTAGATGATGAACCTTTGGCTATCCAGTTATTGCAAAAACACATTGCACAGCTGGATTTTTTTGAAGTCGTAGGCACTTGCACCAACGCTATCCAGGCATTATCCCTACTGAACAGGCAATCTGTCGACTTATTGTTTATGGATATTAAAATGCCGCAGCTATCCGGACTGGATCTGTTAAAAACCCTGCGTCATCCGCCTAAAACCATCCTGACCACGGCTTACCGAGAATTTGCGCTTGATGGCTTTGAACTGGGCGTGATCGATTATTTGCTTAAGCCCATTACGTTTGACCGATTTTTCAAAGCTGCAGAGCGGTACTTACATACGGCTAATCATGCCATACCTGAGGTGTTTTCTTCATCCGAGACGCAATTTATCTATTTGAAGTCGGGTCATAAATTTTTCAAAGTAAATACCCGTGATATCTTATATGCGGAGAGCCTGAAAGATTATGTTCATGTACATACTAAAGAAAACGTGATCATTTCAAAGTACAAAATCAGTAACCTGGAAAAAGAATTAAATGGTAAGGGCTTTTTAAGAATACATCGCAGCTTTATTGTAAACCTGGCACAGGTTACAGCCTTTACGGCAAATGATGTAGAGATTGGCAAATTAGAATTGCCCATCGGAGACACTTACAAGGCGCTGGTACAACAAGTAAAAAAGTGACGGATAACTAATTAATAACACATTCAAAGTCATTTTGCAGATCAGCAAAAACGACATCATCATGGCCTGCAGCGCAAGCGCTACCAATAGCAGGTACTAAGGTTTAAAGGGACTTCACAGGGTTAAATTTGGTGAAAATAGATTACAATCCGTATACTAATTTACTAGTTTAAAAAATAATGCAAACATTTAAAAAGCCCGCAGGAGTGCGATAAACGTTAAAATGAATTGCATAAATTGCAGATGTAAAACGTTGTATTTTTTTGACGATTATTGACGGAAACATGTTTTAATCGTCTTTTTTCGGCGGCATTTTACCTGCTTGATCAATAACCTACGATGAAAAAACTTTGCTTATTATTTATCATATCCGTTTGCCATTGTGGAATACAAAAAGCCTGGGCACAAGAAACTTTTTATATAGATGGTTACCACGGCGGGGTATGGGGGCATTACCCAGATTGGAATACCCGTTATATGGTTGAAACACTTAAGAAAAATCCCGCTTGGAAAATTAATATAGAGTTAGAGCCGGAGACCTGGGACAGAGCCATGGCCGTTGATCCATCTGCCTATGCCGAGTTTAAGGAAATGTTTGCAGATCAGTCATTAAACGGCAGGATAGAATATATTAATCCTGCCTATGCTCAAAGTTATATGTATAATATATCAGGCGAAAGCATCATCAGGCAATTAAGTTATGGTATGAAAATGATCAAAGCCCACTTTCCTGAAGCTGTTTTTACTACCTACTCTTCAGAGGAGCCTTGCTTTACCAGCGCCTTGCCGCAAATATTAAAATCCTTCGGCTTTAAATACGCTTCGTTAAAAAATCCGAATACCTGTTTTGGCGGGTACACAAGTCCGCATGGTGGTGGGCTGGTAAACTGGATAGGCCCTGATGGAACAAGTATTATTACTTCACCACGCTATAAAGTGGAAAAACTTTCGCCTAAATCAACCTGGCAGACCATTGCCTGGGATAATTCTGCGGAATATATTCAAGGAGCTTTAGCTGATGGCATCACGCATCCGATAGGAATGACACTGCAGGATGCCGGCTGGAAAAACGGACCCTTTATTGGAAATGGCCGGCATGGTGCTGTTAAAAGCACTTATACTACCTGGCGAAATTATTTTGCCAACGTAGCCAAAAATGATCCGGTCCAGGATTGGAAAGTATCACAGGAAGAAATACAGGTAAGCCTGGTTTGGGGGTCGCAGGTAACACAGCAAATAGCACAAAAGGTACGGGTATCTGAAAATAAACTCGTTACCACAGAAAAGCTGGCTGCCATAGCTAAGATCTACGGAAATGGTGATTGGCCAAAGGCAGATCTGGATTCTGCATGGCGAACGTTACTATTATCTCAGCATCATGATTGTTGGATAGTGCCCTATAACGGCAAACCCGGCAATACATGGGCCGATAAAGTAACCGGTTGGACCAATCATACAAACAAGATCTGTGATAGCCTTATGCTCCGCGCGGAAAATATTCTTAGCCCGGGCATTGAAAAAGGAGATTTTATAACGGTTTATAATACAACAGCGGTTGACAGGGACGAAGCTGTGGTAGTTAACTTGCCTGATAAATATAGCGGTATAAACACAATTGTTATTGATGCTGCGGGAAATGAGGTTATGTCAGAAACGGTGTCATCAAATGGTGTTAGAAAGATCATTTTTAAAGCGAAAGTTCCGCCGATAGGCTATCAGGTTTACCAACTTAAGCAAAAAGCTTTGTATCAGGTTCAAGCATCTTATGGTATAAAGTTAACGGATAAAGGGTATCGAATTGAAACAGATTTGTACAGTATTCTGCTGGACACTTTACATGGCGGTGTTATTAAAAGTTTCATTGCCAAAAAATTAAATAATAAAGAATTTGTAGATCAAATCAATGCCCAGAGTTTTAATGAACTGCGGGGTAATTTTTACAATAATGGCGGATTTAGATCGAGTGCTGATAGTGCTGTAAGTGTAGAAGTTTTACAAAACGGCCCCGTTGATTTTAAGTTAGCTATAAAAGGGAAGATAGCCGGTAATGACTTGACGCAGATCATTACTCTTGCACAGGGCCAGCAACGCGTAGATGTTAAATTAAAAATAGATTGGAAGAACAACCTGCGCATTGGTGACGGCAGTAAACCCGGTGATTATAAAATGGATCAGCCGACAAAGCCTTTTTATGACGATCGCAATAAACTGCTTGCTATGTTTCCACTTAATTTGAAACATCAAAAGGTTTATAAGAATGCTCCTTTTGATGTTACCGAAAGTAAACTTAAAAACACCTTTTTTACACGCTGGGATTCAATTAAAAATAATGTGATACTTAATTGGGTTGACGTTACCGGCAATAATGATGAGTACGGTATGGTATTATTTACTGATCATACTACAAGTTATGCGCACGGAACTGACTTTCCGTTGGCGCTTGACATTCAGTATTCAGGGATGGGCTTGTGGGGAAGAAATTATACCATCAACGGTCCAACCGAAATTCAATATGCCCTTATGCCGCATGCTGGTAAATGGGATAAAGCAGGAATTTGGGCAGAAGGTACTAAATGGAATGAACCTTTAATAGCTGTGTTATCAAAAGAGCCTCCGCGAGGCATAAGCCGCTCTTTGGTCAACGTGCCTGTGGGCTACGAGATAACCACGATCAATTTTAATGGTAAAGATATGTTGGTTAGGCTATTTAACACGGGTAATGCCACTACGGGCAAAATAATTTTTAACTGCAATGCAAGCAGTGGTTCACTTATACAGCTTGATGGTAGTAACAGCGGCAAGTTGGTTCTGTACAAAAAGCCGGGTAAAATATATACAATAGTTCATATACCCCAATTTGGGATCAGGACGATAAAACTGGAAAATGTAGTTAAGTTTTAACGATGCAAAAGAGTTGTATTATGTAGCTGATGAATGTGTATTCTGATTATATTTATGTCGTCACATTTTTATGAATTAAACGTATACAGATAAAATAAAACCAATACCTGATCCCTAAACATGAAAGGATTTTATAGTGTTAAAGGGACCACCGTAAAAGGATCGTCAAAATGAGCAAATAACTAACGAGAGCACTTGAAAATTGTTATAAACTGTTTCGGAATGAATCACACTTTAATGACAATAAATGGTTAAATAAATACACATATTAATTTATCACTTTATTGTCTACCCATTGAAATTGATTGTTTTGAAAACTAAGGAGAGGTTTGTTTTGCTAAAAATGATAACCCTGCTCTGCCTGTTGCTCATTTTTCACCCGGTCGTCGCGCAGCAACCCGCACCTCCTGTCAATACGTCTACGACAACAGTAAACGGAAGTGTCTCTGACCTGGCATCCGGATTACCATTAGCTTATATAACGGTAAGTTTTCCAGGCACCGGCCATAGTACAACTACCGATAAAATGGGACATTTTTCTTTAAGTGCAGTTGGAGCTTTCGACAAAGTCTCCTTTTCGTTTATGGGCTACCAAACAGCGTCAAAGTCTGTTCATCCTGGTCAGGTCAATGAAATCAATGTAAAGCTTAAGTCCAGTGAAACGCAGCTTGAGGAGGTAAAGGTGACCTCGAAAAAACAGCCAAAATACCGCAATAAGGGTAATCCGGCGGTGGAACTGATTCAGCAGGTGATCGATCACAAAGCACAAAATAGGATGGAGAATGCGGATTATGTTCAATATGATCAATATGAACGTATAGGCTTATCGTTATTTAACATTCCAAAAAAATTGCTCGGCAATCGATTTTTTAACAAGTATCGGTTCATGCTGGATACTACCGGTATAATCAACGGTGAGAAACAAACCATTCTGCCGGGTTATTTTAGTGAAAAATTATCCCAGCACTATTACCGTAAAACGCCAGAGAAAAGCATAGAAATCTTGCAGGCTGAAAAAGGAACCAACATCATCAAATTTGTGGATACAGCAGGTGTAGATATTTACCTGAACCGATTGTACGGAAACCATATAGATATTTATGAAAATAATATATTTATTATTGTTAACCAGTTTTTAAGTCCGATTGCTGACCACGCCCCTAATTATTACAAGTTTTTTATTACCGATACTGTACAAACCGACCATGGCAAACTGGTCGCTTTAAGCTTTACCCCAAGGGTAAAGGGCGACCTTTTATTTGAAGGCAGATTGTTAGTCACACTTGACGGACGTTACGCGGTCCAGTCATGCGAGTTAAACGTCAATAAGCAGATCAATATTAATTTTATGCGTAGCCTGAAGGTCAAACTGGATTTTCAGCGGCATGAGGATGGCCGTTATTACCTAACCAAAAGCAATGTCGCTGCCGATTTTGGCTTGCTGAAAAATAAAGGAATAGCAGTATTTGGCGAACGAACGGTGACCTACTCCAATTATATGCTCAACACCCCGAAGCCGTATAGCTTTTACCAGGGTAAAAGTCTGCAAACGGCGGTCAATAGCAGCCAGGCCGACACCTCTTTTTGGAAGCAGCACCGTACTGATACGCTTACCGCACAACAGGCGGGTGCTTATACCCGTATCAACCGATTGCAAAATATGCGTTCGTTTAAAACTGCCACCTGGATCGCTGCCACTTTAACTGGCGATTTTGCGGACTTTGGGCCTGTTCAGGAAGGCCCTATAGGTTCTTTGTTTTCTTACGATACCCAGGAAGGTGCCCGTTTTCAACTGGGTGGCCGAACGACACCAAAATTCAACCAAATGCTGTACCTGGATGGTTTTTTGGGTTATGGCACAAGGGACAAAATTTTTAAATATGAGCTGAATAGCTATCTGTCCCTCAATAGAACACCTTACTACCGTTATCCTAATCATTACATTAAAGTGGGTTATCTATATGATGTGGATATCCCCGGCCAAAGTTTCGCAGCCAATAACGCGCAGGCCGCACTGTCTTCCTTTCAAAGCGGCTCGACCAATTACTGGCTTTATGATCGGATCTATTCGTTTACATATGTTCAGGAATTTGAGAATCATTTTTCATATACCCTCGGTTTCCGGAACTGGAATCAGCGCGCGGCCGGTAATTTATTATTTCTTAGGAATGATCCTGCAAGTACCGCCGTGCCGGATCTGACCACCAGTGAAATTACCCTCGGCTTGCGATACGTATCGCACGAGCAGATCATCCAGGGTACCCGGGATCGCCATACTATTCACAGTAAATACCCGATCTATAATATGCAGATTACGCATGGAGTTGACGGCGTTCTTAAAGGCGGGTACAAGTATACCCGCTTTGATGCCAATATATATAAGCGGTTTTACCTCTCTCAGTTAGGTTATGCGGATGTTACCCTATTGGGCAGCATTATTACCGGGAAGGTGCCCTTTCCATTATTGAATATCAGCCCGGCTAATCAATCTATCGCATACAATTCGAATGCCTACAATAAAATGTATTACCTGGAATTTGTCAGCGACCATTATGTAGGCTTAAACATTACCCAAAGCTTTAATGGATTTTTACTAAACAAGATCCCATTGATCCAACATCTTAAATGGCGCGAATATCTTTCCTTTAAGATATTATACGGGGGATTGCGCGATGAGAACGATCCTCTAAAAACACCCGGGCTATATCGTTTTCCTTCTGCTACCGGCGACACTTATGGTACCTATGGTTTAGGGCGAACACCCTATGTTGAAGCAGGAGCGGGTGTTGGTAATATCTTTAAAATTTTACGGGTTGACCTGATCAAAAGATTCAATTATTTGTATCACCCCGGTATCTCTCCATATAGTATTAAATTGAGTTTCAGTCCGGATTTTTAATTTCTGCAGACAATAATCAAGCGATGCTGATAATTTTCAGGTATATATAAACCAATGTATACAGAAAGGGCATTCCCATCGGAAAATCGGTAAGCACATCTATACGCCAGGATACACCTTGCTACACGTACTGTAAATACGAGTATAGTCAAAATAGTATAGGTTATCTCACATAGATATCTACACGCTCAACCATTTCGTGCATTTTAAAACCTTTCGGTTCAACGCTTCAATATTTAATGACGGAATCCTGAAAGTGAATTTGGCTTATTGGTCGAATATAAATAGATCTTTTAGCTAACAGATCTGTATAAAACAAAGAAGCCTTTCAATACCCGAAGCTTTTTCCAATCACCACTAAAGGTATAAAACAGCCCTACTTATGTAGCATTAATTTAACAACTTCCCATTCCAAATGGGGTGAGATTTACAATTACTTAATTTTTATCACCCTTTATGTTAATAAACAATGTTTAGTATTGCTTAACTTTTAGAGAAGGGACATAGCTGCTCTTTGGGTGGTAAAAAATTAAAAGCTGTACAAATTCATGTTAATGAAAAACAGGTCTGGTTATAAAAATTTGAAACGATAATTATGAAGTTATTGCCAAAATACATTTGGAAAGCAATGTTTCTTTTTCTCGCCTCCTTCGGGGTAGCGATGAATGTATGTGCCCAGGATACGCTGGTAGTAGACAGTGTAACCTCATCCAACCGAAGCGGAGTTGAGAATATCCTGTTGGGCAATATATCCGGGCTCAGGGTGAAAAGCTGGTCGGGCACACCCGGCACCCAGTCTACTTTAAATCTTCGTGGTTTAAGTTTAGACCCGACAGATCAGTCTACTATGCCGCTTATCCTTATTGATGGCATCCCGGTGATCGCCAGTCCATCAGATGTAACGGGGATTAATCCACTCAGTTACTATTCGTCAGACCAAATCGAACGGATAGAGGTCTTAAAAAACATAGACGCTCTTGCGGCCTATGGCGTTCAGGCTCCAAACGGGGCTATTAATATCGTCATGAAAGAAGGAAGATCCGGCGCTATTCATGTCAGGGCCAACGCATTGGCGGGGGTTAATTTTCTTCCAAATGCAGACCATCAGACCGATGCCTTCTATAATTTCAATACTGCGGCCCGCAGGGATGTATATGGTAACAATGGGGCGGTTGATGAGCAAAATGTTATGGTAGACGGCGGAGGCGATTACGGCTCGTACCTTTTTGGGTTATCAAACTACCAGGATAAAGGAACTATAAAAGGTTCAGGGTTTGGCCGTCAGTCTTTGTTTTTAAATGCTAAGTATAATATTTCAAAGAAATTTTCAGCGCATTTCTATAATGACCTGTCGCTGGCAGGCAGGGACGGACGTTACGCAGGAGAGTTTAACCGCGAGCTTACACTGCCGGTTGTAAATGACGAAGGTTTCTTTATGGATAAGAAAAGGAACGTTGCCCTGGTATCGTTCATCGGCCTAAATTACCAGTTTAGCGATGCTTTCAAAGCAAGTTCTGTCGCTTCATTATCTTATGAAGCCGCGAGCCGGGATTTTTATGTTCCCTCAACTATATTGGAAGGTGCCATCCATACCGCGAGTGTTACCAGTAAAAGACAACTCATAAGCATCAATACCTCTGTAAACTATTTTCATAAATTTTCTGAAGCGCTTAAATTAGATATGACGCTCGGAAATGAGATCAAGACCAACGATGATATGCTTACTTCGGTAGACGGGCAACGTGGTTTGGAGAGCGGAGGGTCTAATTATGTAAAAGTAGTAACGGGCTACAATGCCAACCAGGTAATTGCTTTGTCTGATCATGAGACAGAGAAACTGATCTCTTTTTATGGCACCTGGAAATGGGATTATAAAGAGAAGTTGGATGTAAACATGGTGCTTCGTACAGATGGTAGTACATTTTACAAAAACAAATGGGCGCTTTACCCGGCATTGGGATTGCATTACAACCTGAAAACCGATCTGAAAATACCGGTAACGGCCAATGTATCGTTCGGGAAAACAGGTATACTGAGCAAGCCGGAAGTTTATCGCGGACAAATAGGGGCATACGGCGATTACTACGGCGGTAATCAATTGGGTGTAGGCTTGCTGTATCCGGCCTTTCAGGACGCGAAGAGTGTAGCAGTTTACCAGTTAGACGCCGGTTTATCTTTTGATATCCAACCTTCCCTTAACTTTTCTATCAATTATTTCAACAAGATCTATAAGGACTTTACCTACCAAAGGTATCTGCCAAACATAAATGGTATTGATTACCAGTATGAAACCGGCGGGTCGCTTGGCCTTTCAGGAATTGAGTTTAACCTTGATGAAAAATGGATCCATACCGCCAATTTCAGCTGGTCAACCAACCTGAACATCGCTTCTTATAAAAATAAGGTAAGATCATTGCCTAATGACATTGAGAATACCAGCCTGGCTTACCTGGGCGCGCTTTCAAAAGGCGACGCGGTGACCTCGCTGATCGCTTACGAAGGAAATCAGCCAAAAATAATCGGCAACAGTGATCCTAAAGCCTTTGGCGGGATCAGCAATACCCTGCGCTATAAAAATATCTCGGCCAGCATGACGGTAAGTTATTTATGGGGAGCGGACGTAGCGGCTGAGTCGTTCACCAGTACCTATTACGCGGATCTTGTAGGAAATACTTTCCCGCTTAAAAGCGCGGAAACCCCTTATTACTTCAGTAGCAAAGACGCCAATGGCCGTACAATTTACCAGGGTATCAGGTCGATAGAGAACGGCAGTTACGTCCGGTTGAACAAGGCCGAACTTGCTTACCACTTTGGCACGCTGCTTAAACGCATGGCATCAATTAACGACATGCAAATATTTGTCCGCGGCGACAACCTGATCACGATATCAAAATACACCGGGTTCAATCCTGAAGAGAACGTAAACGGCATCCGCAGGCAGGATCTGAGTTTCACCGGCACGCCACTTCCGGCTTCCATTGTATTGGGTTTAAAACTGCTTTTATAAAAAGATGATATAAAAAAATGAATGATATGAAATTTTATAAACTCATCCCGATCGTACTTGTGGTTTTCCTTGCTTCCTGCAAGGATACCCTAACCAGCGATCTGCAAAACAGAACGGTTGCCGAGGGTCATTATGACTCGCAGCAGAAGATAGAGCAGGCGGTTATTGGCGGCTACGTTGACCTGAGGAGAGCGTTGATGGCTAATTACGCGTGGCTGATGTATGGCGAAGCGAGAACGGGCGACCTGAATGTTGCTGTTGAATATCAGCAAGCGGTAGTCACCCAAAAACTAACTATAGGTGATCACTATGTTACGCAGCTTACCGACTGGGGATATTTTTACGATGTGATACGTGACGCCAATGATCTGCAGGATATTGTAGATCAGGCAAGCCCAGGCGTCCTTAAACCTTATTATCGCAACCTGTATAAAGGCGAAGCATTGGCGCTTAAGTCAATGGCCTATTTTTACCTGGCCCGCATCTGGAGCGACGTTCCTTCTGCAGAGAAGAGCAACATGGGCACACGTTTAAGCAGCCAGGAAACCGTTAAGATGGCTGCTGCCTGGGCATTGCAGGCGCAAGGTCTGTTGCCTTGGGTGCTGAACAACAATGATGGTATCCAAAGCCTGGACATCACCAGGATCCGGTTCAATAAAACAGCTATTACGTCGCTCCTGGCGCAAGAGGACCTGTGGCTTGGCAGTTCTCAAAGCGCGTATGATGTGTTAAACAAAACATTCACAGCAAGTACTGCTGATAGTCTGTCTGATTTTGGTTTATCGGCAGGAGTGGACGCACGGACGGTTATCCCTCAAAACCCGTTGGATCTTAACGTGGTAACAATGCCTTTGGCTAAGTTTAATGAGATCTATCCAGGGAAAGACACCCGGCGATCAAGTATGTTCAATATTTCGGCCGACAACGTAGTAACATTTGTAGCTGATGGAACGGGTACGCTTCAACTTTTGCCGGTTCGCGAAATCAACCTTCTTTTTGCCGAAGCGGCCTGGCGCAGCGGGCACCTGGACGACGGTAAAACCTACCTTATAAAAGCATCTGCCGGCGCGGTTGAAGATTACTCTACGTTAGTCGAAGCAACATTTGCAGACGCGCTGCTGATGGAACGCAGGCGGATGTTGATGGGCACAGGCCGGCGTGTCTTCGACTTGATTAGGTTTGGTAAAGTCACTACTTATATCCCTGCATTTACCGACGCCGACGTGCAAAAGGGGGCAGCCTATTGGCCGCTTTCGGCAAATAGCATACAAGGCAATTCATTGAGTCAAAACAGTTATTGGTTATCGAAAAATTAAATCTAATGAAGGCATTAATAAAAAGAGCTTGTTTTCTTTTTCTAGTACTAGTGATTCCTGTAAGTGTGATCGCTCAATCTGTCTCGACCGGTAAAGTGGTCGATCAGCAGGGACAACCGGTAATCGGGGCGACGGTTAAAGTACAAGGGAAAAAAGCCGCGGCTGTAACAGATGTTTCGGGAAGTTTTAGTTTGCGGCTTCGTATTGGAGACACGCTGCTTTGTACATCCGTTGGCTATCAGAGCCGCCAGGTGATATTCAAACATATGTCAGATCTGACCATCCGCCTTAGTGACGACAACAAAACCTTAGGCGAGGTACTGGTAGTAGGCTACAAGAGCCAGGCCAGGCAGGAGATCACCGGGTCGGTTGCTTCTGTGAAGATGGACAAAATTACAGAGACCCAGGCGGCAGAGTCGTTCGAATCAATGTTGCAGGGCCGGGTAGCAGGTGTAAATATCCAGTTAAATTCGGGCGAGCCGGGTGCTGCTCCTGCCATAATCATCCGGGGTTTGGCCGCGGTAAGCAGGGATGACGCTTCCGCCATTTCTGAACCGCTGTATGTAGTAGACGGGATCCCGATCATATCAAAAACAAGCAGCGAATTCTCGATCACCAGTACTAACGTGATGGCAGACCTTAACCCAAGCGACATTGAAGATGTAGTAGTGCTTAAGGATGCTTCCGCGGCAGCCATTTATGGTTCGAGGGCCGCCAACGGCGTTATTCTGATCACTACTAAAAAAGGAAAAGCAGGTAAGCCTCAGATCAATCTTAATATCCGCACAGGTGTCAACTTTGTGCCGCAATTGCTGGATGTTGCCGGGGGAGATAAAGAGCGTGACGAAGTAAAACATCTTTATGACCTGTATGCGCCTTACGGCACTTACATGCCTGCTATGTATACTGACGTGACCAATCCTTTTTATCACAATTCATCCGACTGGCAGGGCTATTTATATAATACGTCCATTACCCAGGATTATAATACTTCTATCAGGGGTGCCGGCGATTTTGGCCAGTATAGTATCAGTATGGGCTACATGGATTACCGGGGTATCCTCTTCAATACAGGTTTCAAACGTTACAGTACGTTGGCCAATACCACCTTTAATGCGCTAAATAAAAAACTGATCATCAATAATACGCTGGCGGTATCACGTACAGATCAGGGCAAGAATCCGGGTGTGCTTTCAAGTAATTATTCTTCTTTGCTGCCACTTCCGGACAATAGCCTTGTACAAGGCGCCGAAGTGTACCAGCCGGGCCATATCACTAACCTTAATGACCGGGTGCGTTTCAGTACCGAGGCCACGTTGAATATTGTAAAAGACCTGAGCTACAAAGCCAGCTTGAGTTTGGAATATCTGCGGTTAATGCAGGATTCCTCAACAACTTCGCGGCGTACCCTGAGATCAGGCAATAAAAGCGCGGTCGGCGAAAACCGAAACCTGCTTTTTCAAAATACGTTAACCTATTCGCCTAAGTTTGGCGAAAAGAACAAGCTCAGCTTATTGATCGGGCAAAGCGCGGAGAAACTGGAATCAAAAATAACTAAAGTGGGTAGCGTAAATGACGAGCCGACTTTATCAGAAACAGTTAACTGGCCCATTGGAAACGCGATTGGCAGCAGTAACTATACCGCCAACAGCCTGTTGTCTTATTTTAGCCGCTTTGACTACTCGTACGACGAAAAATACTTGTTTGGCGCATCTATCCGTACAGACGGGTCATCTAAATTCGGCACGGCGAACCGTTGGGGGGTATTCCCATCTGTTTCGGCAGGTTGGAATTTCAGCAAGGAAAAGCCTTTTCAGGATATGAAATGGTTAACCAGTGGTAAGATCAGGGGAAGTTACGGATTGTCCGGGGCGACCTGGGATAATGACTACCTGGCGCTGGGTATCATGGATGGCGGCTCGCTGGATCAGTACAATTCGTTACTACAGATTGCCTACGGCGGGATCTCGGGTTACACGCCTACCTGGAAGGATGGTTTCAAAAACGCTAACCTTACCTGGGTAAAAACATCAATGAGTAACATCGGTTTAGACCTTTCGATGTTTAAAAGTAAGGTAGATTTCATTTTTGACGCCTACGAGAAAACGACAAGAGGATTGCTTTTAACTACGGCCTTGCCTACTACTTCAGGATATAACGAGGTATACCGTAACGCCGCCGACGTACTAAACCGGGGATTGGAGTTTACACTGAATGTTAATAATACAAATTTAACCAGCAAACTTACCTGGAGTACAGGACTGAACTTTGCTTATAACAAGAACAGGGTTATCGCGCTTCCTGATGGAAATGCCGACATCATCAAAACCAGTACATCTGGACAGGATTTCGGATCTATCGTCCGTGTAGGTGCCCCGCTAAACGGGTTCTTCTTCTATCAATCACAGGGAATTTACCAGACAGAAAGCCAGATCCCGGTGGATCCAAAAACCGGCAGACGCCTGTTAGGCTTGCAAAACAAGGTACTGGCGGTTGGCGACCGAAATTTTAAAGATCAGAATGGCGATTACGTAATAGACGCCTCGGATCGCGTTTATTCAGGAGACCCCAATCCGAAATGGACCGGCGGTTGGACGAATGATTTCTTTTATAAAGGATTCGGTCTGAACATTGTCTCGACATTCATTATAGGCAGGGACATTGTTAATAGTGAGCTGTTGGACAGATTGAAATTAGGAAAAAGTTTTGCCGGAAGCTCTTCTCTGCCCAACTTTGATAAATATTCTATCTGGGAAAAAAGCGGCGACAATGCCAAATATCCCACACTGAATCCATGGATCGGCGTTTCGCAGATCACCGATTTCGATTCTTCATATATTGAGGATGGATCTTATTTCAAGATCAAAACGGTGACATTATCGTATAGCCTGAGTAAGAAAATGATAGGGCGCCTTCCTTTTGACAGGATAAAGGTTTATTGTACGATGGATAATGTAATTACATTTCAAAAATACAGTGGCCCTGATGCCGAACTGGTTAGCGTAGACGGTTTCGATAGTTCAAACGGTTACCCTCAGCGCAGGCTGATGTTGTTCGGGGTTTCTGTAGGATTATAATTAAATAATAAAATATAAGTAGAGTTGAATATAAGAACCAATATGATCATTAAATACCAGGTTGGAAAAATTAAGATCATACTGGCATCATTACTAAAAATTAAAAAGTAAACAGATGAAAAATAAGGTAATTGCCATGTTTCTGCTCGTTTTAACCATTGCCGATATGGGCTGTAAAAAATGGTTGGATCAAAAGCCTATTAACACGGTGACAGAAGACCAGGCCTGGCAGACCGGAAGTGATGCCGAAGGTGCCGTAGCAGCAGCTTTCGCTATTTTTCGCAGGGCTTTGTCCGGCTTAACCAAAGACGATACCCCTGCAACTACACGTAACGGATCGTGGGGTGACTATTATTTCTGGGGCGATGCCCGTTCAGGAGACTGGATCACGCCAAATAACGATGGTGACTGGGGTGCGGGTTTTCAAAACCATTTAATCCAGCGGACCGAGTTAGAGCCGTTGACCAACTGGCGGCTTTTCTACCGGACCATTGAACAATGCAACCTGATCATGGAAAAGCTTTCGGCGATATCAAATGGGCTTACAAACGAAAGAAGGGCCCAATTACTGGCAGAGGCCCGTTTTCTGCGCGCCATGTCGCATTTCTATGCCGCGCGCATCTGGGGCGATATCCCAATCAATCTTACACCGCGTAACGTGGCGCCACTGGGAAGACAACCTCTTGCCACTGTGATGAAGATGGTTGTTGATGAAGTTAATATAGCCTTGCCAGACCTGGTTTGGCAAAACAAAGGAACACGTAAAGAGTCAATGTCAAGAGGCACAAAAGGTGCCGCCCTGGCTTTGAAAGCTCACGCGTTGATGTGGTTGAAAGATTACCAGGGAGCTTCTGACGCAGTTAAGCAGATCATAGACGGCAATGTTTTTACATTGGTTCCGATAGACGGGTTCCGGGCTTTGTTTGACACCGGAGAATCGAATGAAATTATATTTGAAATGTATTATGATGCCACGAAAGGTGAGTATTCAGACTACTACGGTCATATCATGACCTATTATCTTACTAACCCATATACATCAAGAGGTGATCTGTCGCTGGCGGTGCCTAAATCGAAGATCCTGGAGATCTATCCTGATTATGCAAGGGACAAATCGGATAAAAGAGTTCCTGCATTTTTTCAAAGTGTTGACTTTTCAGTAAGCGCCAGTGAGCTTAGGCCTATATTCCCGGATCCGTTACAAAACGGAGAACGGGCCATTATGTTCGCCAAATTCAGAAAGGTGAAAGACCTTTCTTATAATTTGATGGATGCGCCGGTACCTATTTTCAGGTATGCTGACGTATTGCTTTTAAAAGCTGAAGCCGATGCCAGGTTGAACAATGTTAGCGCCGCGCTTGAAAATCTTAACAAAGTCCGCACCCGGGCCGGTATCCCGCTGTTTACAAGGGATGACGCGCCGGTGGTAATTGAAGAGGTATTGGCAGAAAGGCGCAGAGAGCTGATAGGCGAATTTCAACGTTCATTCGACTTGGTACGTTTGGGTAGGCTACATGAATTTAACAGCTATATATCCGCGCAAGCAGAAAAAGACGGAGCAGGCTTTTTCCCGGTTAGCGATGAAGCTTTTAACAATAATCCAAATATGACGCAAACATATTACTGGCAGTTTAATCAATAATCTAAAAACACGTAATTAAGATGATAAAATTGATCAAAGCAATCGCGTTCATCGGTGTCCTGTTTATTGTAGGATGCAAGGACAGTTATTTTGCTGATGGCGGTAAACCCGTTGACAAGTCGGGTACTTTAGGTGTATCCACGATGGATTATCTGAAAAGTAACCCTGGCTCTTTCGATACCCTGGCCCGGCTGATCACGTTGACCGGACTTGAAACAGCGGTTAATGCAAAAGGTAACACATTTTTTGCCCCAAGGGACTACTCCATCCACAACTACTTTAAACTGATATATCCTGATCCAACAAAAGTGCCGGCAACATTAGAAGCCATTCCACAAGCGGATATGGATAAGATAGCGGGGTATATTAAAGATTACATTATCCCTGACCAGGAAATAGTCCGTGCCAAATTAGCTACCACATATAGCTACGCGACCACCTACGGTGGTCAAAAAGCCCGGTTTAATATTGTAACAGGCGATTACCTGGGCAATGTAAACCTGGGAGCGAAATCTATAATCTTTTCACTGAACGTCAGCCCCGCGGGACAGAAAGAAATTTATCAGTCGGTCCAGGTGGCTACTGCCGACCTGCAATCCACAAACGGGATCGTACATGTATTGGAATCTGACGCACATATTTTTGGATTTAATTAAGTAAATGGTGATGAAACGCAATAGAAAAATATTCTGGTTTTTAATAACGACGGTCTTTGCCGGAACACTACTTATAGGTGCCTGCACCAAGATCCCAAAAGAGGGGAGTTTAGCACCCGATATTACCTACAGGAACAGGAAGCAATTCGCCATTTCGGGCTTAGCGCAAAATATCGGTGATTTCCAGGTTTCAAGTTCAACGCTGCCTTTAAGTTTTGAAATAGTTGACGTGCGTGAGCTTAATGGGCATAGCATAAGTGCTTTACAACAAAAGATACCGGTAATACGGTATACACAACCGATTGTAGGTAATGAAACCCCTGAAGAATTGAAGTTAAAAACAGATACCGTAATGACCCCGGCTGTAACTATTAATTTGCACACCGGCCGGCTTGAGATATTAGAAGGCAACAAGATTCCTGCCGGGGAATACCATTTTGACATAAAGGTATCAAACCAGTCGGGCAGCAGGTTATTAAAAGACGCGCTGGTAATAGAATTTAATGAAACTCAAGTGGTATCATTTTCGGCCGGAATGGCTCAAACGCCGGTAATAGAGCGCGTTGGCGATACCCCTAACCAGATCAAGTTTGTTGGATATTTAAATGGCGTGCCGCTTTCCGGCGATCAGATCGATTTTACAAAAAATCGTTCAGCAGGATTTAAAGGCACGTTTGTGAACGATGCGGCTGATGGAGAGATATGGAACGTCAATTTCCCGGTAAAAGAGTCAGATACTTATTGCACCTGGAAAATAACAACATCTGTAGGCGGCGTTAACCAGGATACCTATGTAAGTGAAAACTTCGATTTTGTAATAGGCCTACCCGGAAGTTATATTATCAGATTATATAAATAAAGAGAAGAAAAAATGAAACACATTTTTAAATACTCCTGCGTGATCCTGGCGATAATTTTAGTTGCCGTACAGGGTTCTAACGCGCAAACCCCCGCTAAAACCAAGAAGATCCTGGTTATTGGCGTAGACGGCATTATCAGTACCGCTATTGATTATGCCACCACACCCGGCATTGATAAGGTCACCGCCGACGCTTCATACAGCATGAGCGGCTACGCGGGCATTCCGGCTTATTCGAGTTCAGGTTGGGCAACTATGCTTACCGGCGTTTCTTCCGATAAAAATGGGGTAACGACGAACAACTCGTATTCCGGCAACAAGTTTTCTCAATATCCTTCAGTTGTCAGCCGGATCAAAACAGGCGCCCCATCAATAGTGGTTGCATCCATTGTGCGGACCCCCCAGATCAATACCCTGCTTAACCAGGCCGCGGATCAAAAATTTCAATATGGCACAGACCAGGAAGTGTATAATAAATCGCTCGAGCTTGTGAAACAGGCGGATATGGGAGCGGTGTTTGTACAATTTAGCAACCCGGCCGAAGTGGGCCAGCAGGTAGGGTTCCAACTTCGCCAGGCGCGTTATGTGCTTGCCATTCAGCAGATCGACACCTATGTTGCAGGACTGCATGCCGCTATCGAGGCGAGGCCAACTTATGCAAATGAGGACTGGGATATATTTTTCGCATCTACAAACGGGGGAACGGAGTCAGGCGTGCCTCAAAGTAACACTCCTGAAGAGATCAACGTACCCATTATACTTTCAGGAAGCGAATTGGATAATAAGGAACTGATAGGAGCGACGCTTGCTCCAAAAGAAAATGCAGACAATATCCTGACCATCAACCATGCGTCATCGGGCGAACGTACTTATGTGCGTGTACCTATCAAAGGAACCGCATTGCGTGGAATGAACAAATTTACCATCGAAACCTGGGTGAAGGCCGGCGTTAATGATAGCGACCCATCCATCATAGGGGATAAAAACTGGGATTCGGGCGGTTTACCGGGTTTTACCATCTGTAGAAGCGGATCAAGCTGGAAGATCAATTTCGCTAATCAGAAGACAGAGCGTTACGATATAGGTTCGACCAAGATACTTGAAGACGGCAACTGGCATCATTTGGCGGTTACTTTCGATAAAACAAAAACCTGCGCGGTTTACCAGGACGGCGAAAAAGTAGCCGAATCCGCGTTGACTTATAAAGACGGGGATAGTATGGCATCGCCATATGATTATATGTGCCTGGCACAAGACGGAACGCAAGTGTACAGCGGCGGTGCGCCAAACTGGACCGGTTCATTTAACGAGGTAAGGGTTTGGACAGATGTGCTTTCTCCGGAAACTATTAAAAAGTATATGTTCTTGCGGAACATTGAAAATAGTGACCACCCTAACCTGCCCTCTTTAAACCTTTACCTGAAAATGGACGACGTAAGAGGGACCATTGTGAAAGATTATAGCGGAAAAGAAAATAACGGCGAGCTGGTTGGCCCCGCAAGTGAGCGCCACCCATATTATCCTATCGGGCTTACAGATGTCGCCATTAATATTTTAAGCCACCTGGGCATGCGTGCGGACGGTAGCTGGGGTTTAGAAGGAAGCGTATTAAAGTCGAATGTTCCGTATCGGCTGTTTAAAGTAAACTGAACAATTAACACAAAATGATATGAAAAAGAGATTTAATTTGAGATCTGTTCTTATTATGCTGGTGGCATTGATCGCTATAGCAGGGGTTAGTTCCTGTTCAAAGGATACACTGCACGCCAGTAATTTAAGCGCTACCCAGCTTGTTTCAGGCCGCTTAGACGGTACCTGGACCACGCCTACGGATATTGTCACCCCGGCAACAGTGCCTGCAGATATATTCGGATCTATGCGTTTGGTATTTACTACACAAAAAAATGGTGACCCGTTGAAGTTCATAGCACAGGATTGCCCGATCATATTTGATAATGCCACTGCCGGCGGTTGGAGCGTGACTTCGAAAGCCGATAGCACCAGAGTTAAATTAACAGGCGTTGGCCCGGTGGACGACTTTAGCGTGAAGGTTTCATCAAATTTTATGACGATCTCATTTTATATGGGATGGGAGAACACGGACACAAAAGCAACAGGAAAAGGGAATTTTAAGGTAACACTTGCCCGTCAATAAAATCAACACTAAAATAAATACAGAGATTTTCAAATAAGATATGAAGAAAATTTACAATAAACCATTTGTTGTATCATGCACGATGGTTATGCTTGGCCTGGCCTTGTTCACGTCATGCAAAAAACAATCTGATTATACGGTTGATACGGGTAACCCGGTTGTTGTCAGCTATAACCCGACATCGACTGTTGAAGGTGTCGCGGTGGGCAGTAACCTGGTATTAACCTTTGATGAAATTATCAAAAAGGGAACCGGTATGATAGTGATCGCCAGCAAGGTGGATACCCAGCGGATCAACATAACGTCTGACGCGGTTACTATCGGAACAGATAAACACATTCTGACCATTAACCCTGTAAACGATCTTCAGGCAGACCAAAATTATACCGTTACCCTTGACCGTGGAATTGTTACCGACCTGTTGGGTAACAAATACATGGGCTTGCCGGACGGTACTTCATGGACCTTTAAAACAGTCGGATCAAGCGGACTTCCCCTGGTTGCGCTAAGCCCTTTACCGGGCAGCACAGACGGATCTTTGTTTAAGGTAGGGCTGACTTTTGCCGCCGACGTTAAAAAAGGAGCTGGAAATTTCTCAGTATACGAAGCTAACGGCAATGTTAAAGTGGCGGATATTCCTGTTTCCGGTCAGTCAGTTCTGGTTGATGGTAAAAATGTAACCGTAAACCTGGGGGCTCCTCTTAAGTTTGGTACTGCTTATTATGTACTTGCTGATCCGGGTACTATTGTGGACGCCAATGGAAAAGCGTTCGAAGGATTTTTAACGCCTGCTTCATGGGCCTTTACCACCACAACAGGTAGCGGCACCAGCCTGGTTGCTTATTTACCGCTGGATAACGATCTGTCGGACGCCAGCGGAAATAAACTTGACGCGATGCTGGGCGAACATGCCACCGCCAAAGTTGCTTTTGTAACTGACCCTCAACGTGGTAAGGTAGCGTCGTTTGTCGCAGGCTCATACGCGGTATTACCTAAATACGATTTGTTGAGGCCGTCACTTACACAGAGTTTCAGCTTTAGCCTTTGGGTGAAACTGAAAGGTATAGGTTCAGACCCTACACTGTTTGGAAATTCAGACTGGGATAGTGGCGGCAACCCCGGATTTATATTTGCTACCGATGGTGGTGATACTTATACCGGGCCCGGCTCATCAGGCAGAGGCTGGCTTGTAAAACTGACAGGCGACGCCAATGGCGTTAGTAACCGTATGGACTGGAGAGCGAACGAAATGACCCCTCAGGCTCCTGCCGTAGGCGATAACAAATGGCACATGGTAACTGTAGTGGTTGATCAGGCAGCAAAACGCTTACATATTTTTATTGATGGCGCGGAATATGCAAATTTAGCCAAACCTACAAGCTACGATTTAAATACATTAAAAGGCCCGCTTTGGGATAGTAAAAACGACTATCCGTTTACGATATGGGAGGATGGTACAGGTAATTATAACCGTGGTGACGATACCCGTAAAAATCTTGCCGGATTTGTGGACGATGTGCGGATATATAGCAAAGCCCTTAGCGCTGCAGAAGTATCGGCCTTATATATAATTCACTAAGAAGAAATATAAAATTTAGCTCAATGACGAATCACGAGGGATATTTGCACACAGAAGGTGATCTTAATTTAAGCGAAAGCCGCCAGCTTTGGCATCAGAATAATAATGATGATGCTACGCTGGCGGCGCTAAAGGCCGATTCTGATCATTTCCTGCACCAGGCATTATCTACCCCGTGTTTGGATGTGCTTGAATCAGCAGAAGGTATAAGGATTAAAAACCTGTCGGGGAAATCATATATTGATTTTCACGGGAATAACGTGCACCAGCTGGGTTACCAGAATGAGTATATTATTGACGCGGTAAAAGCGCAGTTAGATCAACTGGCGTTTTGCCCGAGGCGCTATACCAATTTACCGGCTATAAACCTTGCCGAGCGGCTTTCCGCATTGACGGATCACGCTCTTTCACGGGTGCTTTTTGCGCCGGGCGGAACGTCTGCCATAGCAATGGCATTGAAGCTGGCCCGCATTTACACTGGCAAGTTCAAGACTGTGGCCATGTACGACTCTTTCCACGGGGCATCTATGGATAGTATTTCGCTTGGCGGCGAATACGTTTTTCAGCAGGGCCTGGGCCCATTGATGACAGGTAGTATACATATACCGCCTATTGATACCTATAAAGGGATCTGGTTCAACCCGGAAAATAAAGATAGTGAAGACCTGGCGTATGCCGACTATCTGGAATACATCATAGAAAAAGAAGGAGATGTAGGAATATTGGTAGCTGAAACCATTCGCAGCACTACTGTTCATGTTCCGTCTAAAGCATACTGGAAAAGAGTAAGGGAAATATGTGATAAGCATGGCGTATTGCTGGTACTCGATGAAATTCCTATCGGGATGGGACGTACAGGGACTATGTTTGCCTATCAGCATTATGATATTGTACCTGATATCCTCGTGTTGGGTAAAGGGCTGGGCGCAGGTGTTATACCAATAGCAGCTATTGTTTGCAAGGATGAGTTGAATGTTGCCGCTCAGGTATCGCTGGGGCATTTCACGCACGAAAAAAATCCTTTAGGCGCGGTGGCTGCCCTGGCCGCGTTCGATTATATGGAAAACAACAAAACACTGGCGCATGTGGCAGAAGCGGCAGCGTTTATGGAAAAAAGGTTGCAAAAGCTGAAAGAGCGTTTTGATTTCATCGGCGACGTACGAGGTAAAGGGCTTTTATGGGGAGTAGAATTGGTGAAAGACCGTACAACCAAAGAAAAAGATACCCAATCTGCCGAAAAGATCCTGTATAAATGCCTTGAGCTTGGTTTAAGCCTCAAAGTATCAGACGGTAACGTGGTATGTCTTTATCCCCCTTTGATAATTTCACTCCCGGAGTTGGATGAAGCCTTAAATATATTGGAACAGGCCATGCTTTATGCAGACGCAACGGCTAAATAGAACATCTAACAGTTAAATAATAAAGCAAATAGAATTTATGAAACGTATACTTGTAGTATTGGCAATTTTCGCCTTGGGTAGTATGAAGCTGTGTGCCCAGCAAAAGAACGGAAAACCGTTATTTGAGCATGTGATAATTATCGGGATTGATGGTATGAGCAGTGCCGGGCTAATGAAAGCCGAAGCACCTTTTATGCACCGGATGATTGATGAGGGTGCTTTCAAATATAATGCAAGAACAGTATTACCCTCTTCAAGTTCATCGAATTGGTCGGCTATGATCCTTGGTGCCGGCCCTGAAATAACAGGAATTACATCAAATGGCTGGAAACCCGATGCCAAGCATATGTCACCTGTAGTGGTTAATAAGGTTGGCAGGTCGCCAAGCATTTATGACATTATACGCCAGCAGCGCCCACAGGCAGAAGAAGGGGTTGTTTTTCATTGGGATGATTATGGCCGTTTACTTCAAAAGGAAATGGTTAATTACTATGAGCATGGCAATACGGAAACAGAGGCAGCTGCAAAGTTTGCGGCCTATATTACAGCTAAAAAGCCCACTTTTGCGCTTCTTCATATGGATCATGTTGACGACGCCGGCCATTCAAAAGGCCATATGACCCCTGAGTACCTGAAAGCCATTGCAAAAGCCGACAGCCTGATAGGCACTGTTCTAACAGCGATTGATAATGCCGGTATGAAAGACAATACCTTAGTGATGATTGTTGCCGATCATGGTGGTATTAACAAAGGGCATGGCGGGGAATCAGACGAAGAAATTACTATACCGGTTATTTATTATGGTAAAGGAGTAAAAAAAGGGTATAAGATCCAGCAACCGGTATATCAATATGATGTAGCAGCTACCGTTGCATTTGTTTTTAATCTTAAAGTTCCTTACTCGTGGACCTCACGCCCGGTAAAAGCAGCTTTTGTTGGATTTTCTGAACCCGAAAATCTTTCCGTAGGGCTTGAATAAAGAAATAAACCAGGTGGATGAGCCACCGGCAGAAACCCTTCAGATTGGGTTATGAAGGCTTCTTATTTTATGTTTTTGTTAACTTAAAGTTGCGATAAGGTTGAATTTGATTTTTCTGATGGTGTTATTTGCGCGCTGTTGATATAATGCATATTTTCAGCCCCCAACAACAAACGCTACACCTATGGAAGATGATATTTTAATACAAATAAGTAACCGAATAAAAGAACGCCGCCGGGAAAAGAATATCACAGTACAGGAACTGGCTACCAGGGCAAACGTAAGTAAGGGCCTGATATCGCAAATTGAGAACAGCCGCACTATACCATCGCTTATTGTCCTTATCGATATTATTAAATCACTGGACATTGACTTGAATGTTTTTTTTAAGGACATGCGCCACTATGGTGCAAACCTGGAGCCTATAATTAAACGAAAAGCCGGGTACGAGCATTTTGAAAAAGAGGACGCAGTGGGTTTCCACTACCAACGGATATTTACCCGATCCATTAAAAATTCTACGGTTGATATTGTTATACTGGAACTTGCGCCCGGTTCACACCGCGATTTGGTACAGACAGAAGCATATGAATATAAATATATATTAAGCGGAGAAATTGAATACCAGTTTAATGATAAAAGTTATTTATTAAGCCAGGGCGATTCGATGCTTTTTGATGGCCGCGTACCACATACGCCTAAAAATAATGGCGATAAACCTGCCAGTATGCTGGTGGTTTATTTTTTTGGAGAAACATCATCTGCTTAAGATATCTTAACATCAAATTAGTTTATTATTAATAAACATGGTTTATAATTGCTAAACATTTTGTTTGGCATGACGAAAGAATCGATACAACAACAGCCCGTAAAATTACAGTTGTTAAGCAGGCTGAAAAAAAGCGTAGCCGCATGGCCATATAGCCTGGTAACAGTGTTGACGGCTATATCAGCTTTTGGTGCTTATACTTCCATGTATGCCTTTCGAAAGGCATTTGCTGCTGCGAGCTATTCAGGACTGGAATATTGGCATATCGACTACAAAGCCTGGCTGGTAATGGCACAGGTTTTGGGTTATACCTTGAGTAAATTTTACGGCATTAAGTTTATTGCGGAAATTAAGGCAAGTCGTGGTAAAAGTATTTTACTGCTTATAAGTATTTCATGGCTGGCTTTGCTTGCATTTGCGTTGGTGCCGGCACCATATAATATTGTGTTCCTGTTTATCAACGGTTTTCCGTTAGGCATGATATGGGGTCTTGTGTTCGGATACCTTGAAGGGCGCAGGGCTACAGAATTTATGGCGGCGGTTCTTTCTATCAGTCTTATTTTTGCCTCAGGCTTCGTAAAAACTGTTGGGCGCACGCTTATTACAGGGTTTCATGTAAGCGAATACAATATGCCATTTTTAACCGGAGCCATTTTTATTATTCCGTTGTGCTTATTTGTATTGGTGCTTGAGGTTATACCCCCGCCTACCCAGCAGGATAAACAGCTGCGCACCGAACGTGTTGCCATGAGTGCGGCAGAACGCCGGGCGTTTTTAATTAAATTTTTACCCGGCATTATTCTGACGGTAATTGTTTACGTATTGCTTACCGTTATTCGTGATGTACGCGATAATTTTGAGGTAGAGATATGGGCCGGCCTTGGCATAAAAAGCAATAGTATTTACACCAACATAGATTCAATAATATCGGTGGCGGTGCTTGCAGGCATTGGCTTACTTATACTTGTAAAAAATAACCTTAAAGCATTTAGTATCATTCACGTTTTTATTATTTGCGGGTGCTTGCTCGCAGGTATATCAACTCTTTTATTTAAAGCGGGAGCTATTAGTCCTATAACATGGATGACCCTTGCCGGCCTTGGTTTGTACGCAGGTTATGTACCTTATAATGCCATTTTCTTTGAGCGTATGATCGCGTCGTTCAATTACAAAAGCAACGTTGGTTTTATTATGTATGTGGCCGATGCAATAGGTTATTTGGGTAGCGTAAGCGTGTTGCTGGTTAAAGAGTTGGGTAATACGCATTTAAGCTGGAGCGCATTTTTTAGTAATGGCCTGCTCATCATGTCTGCAGTTGGTGCTACAGCGGCATCACTTTCATTGATCTATTTTTTACAAAGCGCCCGCCGGTCGCGTTTGCAAAACAAAGCACTAAATTTATCAACTATATGAGTAACAAAACAGCTATCGTTATAGGTGCAGGGATTGTTGGTTTGGCAATAACCAGGGCGCTTGCTAAACGTGGTTATCAGGTAACTGTGTTTGAACGAAACGAGAGGGCGGTAGGGGCCTCGATCCGTAATTTTGGCATGGTATGGCCCATTGGGCAACCAACGGGCCCGCTATTTGAGCGCGCCATGTTATCGCGTTCAATATGGAAAGAGATAGCTATAGAGGCCGGCATCTGGCATGATGAAGTTGGTTCGTTACATATGGCATATCATGATGATGAACTGCAGGTGATACAAGAGTATGTAGACATTAACCACAACCTGCGGGATTGTGCCTTGCTAACACCGGAACAAACATTAGAAAAATCGCAGGCTGTAAATCCGGATAACCTGAAAGGCGCATTATGGAGTGGCGATGAGATGATCGTTGAAGCTCGTGCCGCCATTGGACAAATAGCCCAATACCTGGAAGAAAAGCATGGTGTAGTTTTTCATTGGAATACAGCTATAAGTGAAATCAACGGAACTACAGTACGCAGCGGCGCCCGTACCTGGAGTGCCGATGAAATATTTGTTTGCGGCGGTGTAGAATTTGAAACGCTTTATCCTGAGTTATTTGCCGCAACACCTATTACCAAATGCAAACTGCAAATGATGCGTGTAGCAGCACAACCAAATGGCTGGCGCATTGGCCCTTCATTATGCGGCGGTTTATCAATGGTCCATTATCCCGGTTTCCAGGTGGCTCCTTCATTGCCGGCGCTTCGCGAACGGTATAATGAACAATACGCCGAATACCTGAAATGGGGTATCCACGTAATGGCGGCGCAAAACCATACCGGCGAACTTACCATAGGCGACTCGCACGAATATGGTTTGGTACATGACCCTTTTGACAAGGAATTTATTAACCGGATGATATTGGATTACCTGGCAACTTTTACCCGTTTAAAAGATTTCCGCATTATACAAACATGGAACGGTATTTTACCTAAGCTAACTAACGGACAAACAGAACTTATACTTGAACCCGAGCCGGGTGTTACCATTATCAACGGCTTAGGGGGTAATGGCATGACTTTATCTTTCGGGCTTTGCGAACAATTGGTAGCAGCACGCAGCGCAGTTGTATAGTATGTGATCTTTAAACAAAAAGCCCGCGGTTTTAAACCGCGGGCTTTTTGTTTTGGCTTATATTACAAAGTTAGTATTGATCAATAATAGGTAATAGGTCCATCAGGTTATCGATAATATAATCAGGGCCAGCAGATCTTAGCTGTTCAGGCGTATGTGCACCCGTGGTAATACCGATGTTTAATGCGCAACCTGCGTTTTTTCCTTCTTCTATATCGATTATAGAATCTCCTACTTTTATTATTTCTGATGGTTTTATTTCAAATTTTTCAGCAGCAAATAATATCATATCCGGTTCGGGCCTGCCTCCGGTTACATCGGTAGCGGTAACCATTTCATCAAATTCCAAACCTTCTTTCCATTCCAACGTGTCAATAATAGATTGGGCTACCGGCCTCCTATAGCCTGTATTCAGTACTCTGAAAATATTCCGCTCTTTTAACTCCGCAAACAAATCGACGGCATTAGGTTGCGGTAATAATTCTGTAGCTTGATAAGCCTCTGTCAATTGAACTGAAAAGTTGTTGTAGATGTCGTTGATCTGGTCTGTATCGGTATTGCCGTTATAAGTATGTAATATACTTTTAATTGCCTGCAGTTTTTCTTTGCCGGCTCCTTCGGCTAAAACCTGGTTCAGTGTAAAGTTATGTCCGGCTTCGTTAATGGCTTTTTGAAGGGTTTTATAAACAATGTTATTTTCATTTACAGTAGTACCGGCCATATCAAAAATGACCATTTTTATTTTTGTGTTCATATTAAGTATTGTTTAACAAAACTAAACATTATTTATTGTGGATAAACAAACACTATGTTAAATTTTAGTTAATATACCTTAAATATCTTTGGTTAGTGAAGCGGCATAGGAATAACCATGAGCTATTTTAGCCGCTAAGTCTGAAGCAATTGTTTAGTTAAATAAATTTATTAAAAGTTTAGATAATGAGTGATACACGTCGTGAATTTATAAAGAAGGCAACCCTGCTAACAGGCGCGGCCGGATTATTTTCGGTAATGCCCGAAGCTATACAAAAAGCTTTAGCCATTGATGCCGAAAAAGGAAGCACCTATCTTGATGCAGAACATATTGTGTTTCTGATGCAAGAGAACCGGTCATTTGATCATTGTTATGGTACGTTGCAGGGTGTTCGCGGATTTGACGATCCGCGGGCAATGAATCTGCCTAATAATAACCGGGTTTGGTTGCAAAGTAATAAGGCCGGCAAAACCTATATACCCTTTAACCTTGATATTAAAAATTCAAAAGCTACATGGATGCATTCATTACCACACTCGTGGAATAACCAGGTTGATGCCCGTAATAACGGCAAAATGAATGGATGGCTTGAAAGTAAAAAGTCAGGTAATAAAGAGTATGCACATATGCCGCTAACTATGGGCTATTATGATCGAAAAGATATTCCGTTTTATTATGCCCTGGCCGATGCATTTACCGTTTGTGATCAAAATTTTTGCTCATCGTTAACAGGTACCAGCCCTAACCGGTGTTTTTTTTGGTCGGGTACGGTCCGCCAGGAACAAAATGAAAACTCGCCTGCAAAGGTGTATAATGATAATATAGATTACCAGGACCTTAATTGGAAAACCTTTCCTGAAAGACTTGAAGAAGCAGGCATATCATGGAAGGTATACCAAAATGAACTTAGCATAGGAGTAGGATTTGAAGGAGAAGAGGATGACTGGTTGTCAAACTTTAGCGATAATGACCTTGAATTTTTTAAGCAATACAATGTCCGCCTGCATAAAGCCTATCGCGATTATCTTCCTGAAAGAATAGCGGCACTTGAAGCTTCGATCAATGAATTGCAAAAACAACAGCAAACGGCTGTGACTGCCAAAGTGCTTGGAGAGAAAAAAGCAGAACTGGAAAAAACAAAAGCCGAAATAGCGGAGTGGACAAGTGAAAGATTTGACAAGCTGTCTGACTTTGAAAAAAACATTCATCAAAAAGCCTTTGTTACTAACACTAATGATCCTGACTATCATAAACTGGAAACATTGACTTACGACGATAACGGCGTTAAGCGTGAAGTACAAGTACCTAAAGGTGATGTGCTGCACCGGTTTAGAGAAGATGTGAACAATGGCAAGTTGCCTACAGTATCCTGGCTTGTGTCATCATCAAATTTTTCAGATCACCCTTCCTCACCATGGTACGGAGCATGGTATATCTCTGAGGTAATGGATATCCTTACGAAAAATCCTGAGGTATGGAAAAAGACTATTTTTATATTGAATTACGACGAGAACGATGGGTACTTTGATCACGTATCGCCTTTTGCACCACCGCATTCCGCAAAACCGGGAACCGGTAAATGCTCGGCTAACTTAGACACGAGTGTTGAACACGTAACCAAAGAACAAAACGACAGCAACAGCGAAATAAGTAACAATAGCAAGCGTGAGAACTCGATCGGGCTTGGCTTTAGGGTACCAATGATAGTTGCCTCGCCATGGAGCCGTGGCGGCTGGGTAAATTCACAGGTGTTTGACCATACTTCTTGTCTGCAATTCTTAGAAACTTTTCTAAGCAACAAAACGGGTAAAGCACTTAAAGAGACCAATATCAGCAGCTGGAGGCGTGTAGTGTGTGGCGACCTTACATCTGTATTCAGGCCATACAATGGCGAAAAGATCGCCTATCCCATATCGTTAGACAGGAACAAAACGATACAAAGCATACATAGCAGCCAGTTTAAAGAATTGCCTCATTTCAAAGAACTTGATGAGCAGGAGATCAAAACAATAAATGCAGATCCGGCTTCATTTAAAGCATTTCCCCGACAAGAAAAAGGGAAAAGGCAATCATGCGCCTTACCGTATGAGCTGCATGCCAACGGAAACTTAAACGGAACCCGTGATAGCTTTGAGATCAGTATGAAATGTGGGCCGGCAAGCGGTGCGCCGTTTAAAGTTTGCACACATACATTGAATCACGATGCGGACAAAGCTTCGGGGCAGATGCGGGTATGGGATTTTGCGGTAAAGGCTAATGATGAGATCAATTATGAATGGCCCTTAAATGACTTTGAAAACGGCAGGTATCAGTTAGTGTTAAATGGCCCTAATGGTTTTTCCAGGCACTTTGCGGGTAACAAAAGCGATCCGGAAATAGAAGTAACTGTTTTATATAGCAAAAATGGCGACCTGGAGATGGATCTGGTTAACCTGAATAAATTAGAGGCCTATCATGTCACAATAGCTGATCAGAGTTACAAGCAGCCTCCTCAAAAAATTAGCCTTAAACCCGGACAGAAGATCAGGAAAGTAGTTAGCCTGCAAACCAGCCATCATTGGTATGATTTAAATATCACCGCGGACGGGTATGAAAGCTTCTTGCGTAAATATGCAGGACGCGTAGAAACCGGTCAACATGGTTTTACTGATCCGGCTATAGGTGCCTGAATAAATCCGGTCTCCGATCTTTAATAATCAAAGTTTGTTTGTCACTCATCATATTTTAAAATGAAAAGACGTAATTTTTTAGGCACATCCGTTGCCGGGGGGATTGGTTTAGCATTAAACAGTTTGCCTTTATTTGCTTCAACTGTCAATGCCGGCCAAAAAGGGCCTACTTTTGGTATCTGTACCGATCTGCATCATGATCTTATTAAAGACGGTCCGGCACGTGTGCGGGCTTTTATTGACGAAATGAATTACCTACAACCTGATTTCATTATCCAAATGGGCGATTTCTGTACGCCTAAACCTGCTAACCAGGCAATCATGGATGCCTGGAACGGGTTTAAGGGGCCAAAATACCATGTCATTGGTAATCATGACATAGATGGTGGTTTTAGCCATAACCAGGTTTTGGCTTTTTGGAATGCCCAAAGTGCCTATTATTCGTTCGACTGTAAAGGCTATCATTTTATTGTACTCAACGGCAATGAAAAAGCGGCTGACAGCTCTTATATAGGCTACCCGCGTTCAATACTCGAGTCCCAACGCAAATGGCTTGAAAATGACCTGGCGGACACCAAATTACCTACCATTGTTTTTTGCCATCAGGGTATTGACAACGATATGGATGGATTATTTGAAGGTAGCCTGATACGCCTTGCCTTTGAACGGGCCAACCGTGACGCTGGCTTTTTGAAGGTACAGGCCGTATTTAGCGGGCATCATCATGAAGACTATCACAATGTTTACAACCATATCAATTACATTCAGATAAATAGCATCTCCTATCAGTTTACTCATCCCGAAACCGGTTACACTTTCGCGCATACGCAAGATCCGTTATGGGCGACAGTAACGATCGGTACAAAGCATCTTAACATCAAAGGTAAATCCTCTTTTTACAGTAACCATCAGCCCGAATGGCAAAACAAACAGGGATACGACGCATATCCAACTGTTGCCCGTATTTCAGACCGCAGCATCAGCTTAAAATATGAAAAAGTATAATTCGATCATGAAACCCAGGCTATATTTGAAAAAAGTGACCAAATAGATTGGAAGACCAACATCGTATCAAAATAATTATAGCTGCAATAACATTTAATTATTGCGAGAACCGGGCTGTCAGTCTTGGATTTACTTGGGTAACCGGAGCAGGGTCGAATATTTAATATTTTGATTGTCAATATTTTATATTGATGGTTTGTAAATCAATATAAAATATAAGAAAATGAAAAAGCCTTGTAAGTTCCTGATTATCAACAGAGAAATTCGAACTTACAAGGCTTTTTACTTGAAAAGTAGCGGGAATATGCAAAGGGTCTAACTTTTATACTGATATACAGGCTGTTGTAGATGCACATACATTAGTCGATGATGATGCTGTATAAATACATTGAGACATCGTTGATTCGCGCTATAACCATCGCTTAAATAGATGCATGGCACCTGCCCCGACTGTTAATCATAGGGTCGCTGGTTCGAGCCTAACATCGGATAAAAATTTAACATATTAAAGGGGGCGATCAGGACTTTAAGGCTTTCTTAGTTAAGGTGGAACATAGTTTTAATCTCATTATTAAATAATAGAGACCGGACAATCTCATTTGCAACTTCATATTTTTCATAATTTTGTGCTTTAAAAAAGCCTATATAGTTATCCTCCATCAGTTGGTCAAGTTCATCATTTATTTGAGGTGAGACCGACCGGATTGTTTCTAAAGCTTCAGGCATAAATTTTCTCTGAGTCGGTTCCACTTTGCCTTCTTTAATAAACCCCATTGTTTTTTTATG